>OGEQ01000562.1_pt1 | contig 38247 bp, 36 predicted proteins | sample 1570731 | NCBI WGS metagenome assembly OGEQ01 (sample SAMEA2582132, study PRJEB24529) | metagenome | biome: Human gut stool | place: China | collected 2011
TCAGCTTACGCTGACCAGAATCACGCGCCAAGTCTCACGGACGTTCGACTTGAATTTCTCGCAACTGACTAATTTCTCTGTAATTACCTGGCTAAATTTCCTTTCAATTTCTCCAGCAATGCCTGGCATCCCTCCGACACATCCCGGTAAGTTGCCTCAAAATCCCCCGTATACCACGGATCTGCCACATCCCGTCCACTGCCGGTAAATTCCATCAATTTATAAATCTTTTTCTCCGGATCACCGCCTGCGATCCGGGTCATATTCCGGATATTGCTCTGATCCATTCCAATCAGATAATCATAAGTTTCATAATCCTGTCTGCTCATCTGCTGAGCCCGATGACCAGTACACGGAATCTGGTATTTCTTAAAAATCCCCATAGTCCCATGATGAATCGGATTCCCCGTCTCCTCCGTACTGGTCGCCCTGGAGTCAATCATGAACTCCTGTTCCAATCCAGCTTTCTTCACCAGATCTTTCATGATGAACTCTGCCATAGGGGAACGGCAGATGTTGCCGTGGCAAATGAAAAGTATTTTAATCATCTATCTTAAACTCCTTGATTTTGCTTGATTTCCTTGATATATCAAGGTTTTTAGGTGATTGGCATTTCTTTGTTGCCGTGGCATATCGTAGCATAAGTTGGTATATCTTTGACCCCAAAAGTAGTACAAAAAGTAGTAATTTGATCTCGATTTCACGGTTTTACTACTCGCCATTTACAACCCGTTTCAGCTCGTTTTCGGCGTCCTCAAAGGCCAGATGGGTGTAGGTGTTCAAGGTAACTCCGATATCCGAATGTCCCATGAGGTATTGTAGGGTTTTAGGGTTCATGCCACTCTTAGCCATGTTAGAACAATAAGTGTGCCTGCACACATGAGGCGTGACCTTTGGCATTTGCACTCTGTAAAGGTTATTGTACTTCTGGCAAATATGCTGGAAGTATTTTTCCCAGTGCATGGCTACCATTGGACGGTCGTTCTTATCTAGATACAGAAAACCCATTCTTCCACCAATCATCGGCTCCACCTTTGGCTTCGGTCTGTTTTCCAAAATGCTCTTGAAGCACTCGTAAACATCATCCGTCATAGGAAGAACCCTCGTACCGGCATTGGTCTTTGTATCCTCAATCACATACTCCATCGTCCGGGTCCGCTGCAACTGATGGTTCACATCAATCGTTCGCTTTTTCAGATCAATGTCCTGGGTCGTCAGCCCAACGAACTCAGAAATACGAAGTCCAGTTTTGAACAGGATATAGATACCCTCATAGTATTTTGAAAAATGCTTATCGTTCTTTACAAACTCTAAAAATACTCGTTCTTGTTTTCGTGTAATTGCTTCTCTTGTTACGCTGTCATTGACAATAACCGTAGCAAGCTGAAACTCAAATGGATTTTTGCGTAACAAATCATCATCGACCGCCATCTGAAATGCAGGCCTCACAACACCACGGATGGAATGAATGGAACTATAACTCCTGCCATCCTTCTGCAGCTTGATAAGCCAGGCTCTCGCATCGGATATCTTTACTCTGTCAATCCGCTGCTTACCAAAGCTATCCTTCTTGATAATGTTGATTACCGTTTTATATCCTGCTTCGGTATTATGGCGAACCCCTGTCTTTTGCAGCACATATTTCTCTACGAGCTGGAGGACCGTCATTTCACCGCCGTTTGGAACAATCCCGTCATACAAATCTCTCTGGATCATCTTCTCCTTTTCACGCAGAGAAATATCATCACGTTTTCCCGTTGGCGTTTTATCAGTCTTTTCAAGTTTCCAGCTATAAACAAATTGCACCTGCCCATTGGCATCGACATATTTGAAAGCATATCGTCCATCTTTGCGTTGGCTCTCTCCATTACGAAGAATGCGGTTCTTGTTATCTCGTCTTTTACCGCTCATGACCGTGCTCCTTTCCATAAAAAAGAGCCTCGCACACGATATACAAACATTATATCATGCTCAAGGCTCATTTTCTATATTTAGTTAAAGAGGTACACACAATCTCCGCTTTGCACGATGTTCAAATATGCTTGATTTTTCCTTTTTGTGCGCCAGTCACAGGTTGAAGTTATAATGCCGTTATATCTTCCAAGAAATCCTCAAAGCGTTTCCGCTTAATCAGCACCTTCACTCCGTTCTGGATCACAAATCCGGAGTCTATATAATCAGCAACAATTTTTCTCAGCTTTTTCTCGCCAATATTGAAATATTCTGCTGCCTCGTCAATCGTAAGGCAAAACTTATCTTTTATCTGAACCTGTTTTTCACAAGTCATGATGCACCTCCCTTTCGCAGAAATGCGACACATAGAAAAACTAACTAAATTTTATCGCATAATAAAGAGGCAATACGGATGGCTGCTGGCACAGCTCCACGGGAGTCTCACCCCGGCCCATGCTGATGGGTGCGGCGCACAATGCTTTGTGGGCGTTCAATGCGCGAGTATCTTTAACCCTGTCTGTGCTTCGTCGCCCACAAGCTTCCACGCTTGTTTTGCGGCCTGGTTCTGATCGCTCGCCTATTTAGTAGGGGTCCCGTCCTGCGGACTTGCAACAGGGTCATGGCGCACCGGCCGTATGGCTCGGCGCAGACAGGAATGTATCCGTCTGCCTTATGCTGCGCCGGAGGCCTCCCGCCGGGCTTTCTTTTTCAAAGTGCAGCCTCGACCCATGGGAAACGGAAACAGGGAAAGGGTAAGCTGTTTCCGCTGCCAGGGCCGGTTTTGTCAGTTCATGCTGACGATAGAATGGATGAGCTTGATTTCCAGTCGGCGCTTCATGTACTCGTCCACCCGAACACGGGGCTGGCCGTTGGAATCGTAGAGCGTCCTGGTACAGAGCTTGTTGATATAGCCCTCATAATACCGGAGTACCTGATCCACAGCCTGAGAGTCCCCGTCACGGGCGGCGTCAATCACCGAAAGAGGAAGAAGCTCCTTGCCCTTGTAAGTGGGTTTCTTCATACCTTCAACCTCCCTTCGGCATGAGTGCGGCCAACTTGATTCGCAGCTCGGTCAATGATTTTGCCCTTCGCCGCTGAACGGCGCTGCGAGACATTCCAACAAGGCGGCCAACCTCCTGATCCGGCAGGTCCAGAACAAAATGCAGGATCAAAATACTCTGCTCCTGAACAGACAAACCGGCGAAGGCATCAGCCACAAGCTCGTTTTCAATATGCAGGTCATACCCATGGGACGAGAATGTAAATCTGTCACTGGGGTAATGATCTACAACGCAGAGCTTGTCCATCTCCATCTGCGGAAGGTCGCTGAATGACAGTTCCCTGTCACGGCGCCTCTGCATTTCCCGAAGGTAGTCGATTGCCTCATGGTACAGTACCAGCTTGCAGTAAGCATCGAACTGGCACCGCTCGCCATAGTCATTGCGTGGGGTCATATCCATCTTTTCACCCCCTTTCCTGGGGGAATGAGGTGGTTTTCTCCCTTTCCGCTAACAAGGCGAACGCAAAGCCGCTCGCTACCCGCTAAAAGCCTCCTTTTTGAAAATTTCTCAAAAATTTTTTTCGAGGCGGGCTTGTCCTCGGAAAACAGAAAAAAGCGCCCAGCAAGTCGCAACGGACCTGCTGGGCGCAGAAATGTTTTATAAAGAAGATTGCTTACATGGTATAGTTCATATTCAAAGCCGGACTGCTCCGATGGAGGGGCTACGCTTTTTTTAGCTGGTGCAGATCATGGATACTGCGAAAAAGAGAAAAGGACACGGCAAAATAACCTCCAATCGGCTACCGTGTCCCTGCAAGTCGTCATTGGTTTGTGTAAACGCAAAGAAACGGCGGCTTTGAAATCAAACCGCCGTTTCTTTGTGGGCATGACTATTTGCTTGCTGAACGACGGCTTTTTTTCTTTTGCCATCGTCCGGCAATTCACAAGTTATTTCACAAACTGTTCTAATTCTCCCTTATCCACAGAAACCAGCTTTTCAATGTTGCCGGCCTTGTCACGAACAACATTCAAGCTGACGCCATCACTCACACCTTTGTCGCAAAAAGTGTAATGCTCCTTGTCGTAAAGGATATAGATAGGCTTCTCGCCGTACATCCAATGATTAGAAGTCTTGTCATAAGAAACGCCAAATTCGGTGTATGCGTCCAGACTGTCATCACGATAATTCGGATCGCCTTGTTCAAAGCTACCACTTCCGGCCGTAATTCCTGCCTTTTCCAATTCGGCTTTCAATGCCTCCTGCTCTTTGGTGCGAGCATTAAAGTCAGCGTCCGAGGATTGCTTTAGACCTGTCAGAGTTCCATCTTCATCTCTAATGGGTTCAACGTCTATCACGCCGTCATCATAGGAAAAGCCATTCGTTTCATTAGAACTGATCTGATCCTTGAAGTAACGCACGACTTGCTCGTTATAGAAGAAACGATCCTTTTCCGTGTCGTATGTCATACCATACGGTTCATAGATAGAATACTTTTCAGCAATCTCAGCCCGGCGTTCTTGCTCCGCTTTGGCCTGTTCCTCAGAGGAAAGGACTTCATTATTCTCGTAGGCTTGCACCGTGGAAGCCTCGTCAGAGAAAATGGGAGTGCCGCTATCTTTCGCCTCCTCAAAAGGTGTTGAGCTGGTAGTTGACTGGTTTGTCGCGCTTGCAGCACAGCCACTTAAAACAGCCGATGCACAAAGCGCCATTGTGAGTAAAAGATTTGTGATTTTTTGTTTTTTCATATTCTGAAACACTCCTTTCTGTTTCTGAATATATAGTAGCAGAACTGTTTGGGATACCATTGTGGCGAATATGTTTTTTATGTGTAGTTAAAAATACGGGGCGATCAAATTTGACCGTCCCGCATTTTTCAAAATCGGATTGAAAACAATACCCCTCTGTCTGTGTTTTTCAAGCTATATATTATATTGTGCTGTTCTAAAATAGTTTTGACGATATAAAGTCCTAAGCCGCTACCCCCTGTTTTTCGATTGCGTGATTGCTCCATCCTATAGAAAGCATCAAATAATTTTGGAATTTCTGCTTCTGGAATATGCACACCAGTATTTTCTATCTGGAAAACTACCGACCCATTTTTAGAAAATGCGTCCATATAGATTGAACTGCCTCTCGGAGAATACAAGATGGCATTAGAAACAATATTGTTAATTGCTTTTTGTATCAGCATTTTGTCTGCGACGATTTGCAGGGCGGGAGAAATATTCTCGTTCCAGTCAATTTCCTTTTGAACAATCAGGTCCTCAAATAAAGCATATTCCCGTTTCAGAAGATCAGAAAAATCCATTTTTTCTTTTCGCAAGCCTACTTTAGATGATTTCATACGCGAAACCGTCAGTATTTCTTGTACCATGATCTCCATTGTATTGATGATTTCAAGGGAGCGCGATAGATATTTATTGCGATCCTGATAATCGCCCACATTCAAAATCATCCCCTCTGTCTGCCCCTTGATAATTGTAATAGGCGTTTTTAATTCGTGAGAAACAGCAGAGAAAAAATCAAGTTGCGCCTGTTCTAATTCTTTTTCGTGCTCTATGTCTGCCTGCAATTTTATATTTGCTGCCTGTAGATTTTCCAAAGCGGCAGATAGCTTTTTAGACATTTCATTCAAGCTATGCGCCAGGACACCAAGCTCGTCTGTCCGACTTTCTTCACACTTCCAGCTAAAGTTTAGTTCAGACATATTTTTTGATACTGCGCTCAGTCGTAATACGGGCCGTGTAACATAGCGGGAGTAAATCATTGAAGCAAGCGTAGCAATAATAAGAATAACAAAAAATAGAATGATAAAAACATTTGCCAGAGTATTCCTAAGCAGGTCAACCTCATGCGCGCTCCCGGCAACTGTCAATGTATAAACAGTGTCCGATCCTGCGAAAGAGAACAGGTAGCTATGTGTTGCCCGATACGCCGCCGGATCAGTATTTTCAGTTGCGATTCCTCCATCAAGAAAACGAGGAAAATTTTTTGCCCCCTGTGAGGGCAGTTCGATTGCGTTACCGTCATCGTCGGATAGTTGAAGCAATACCCCGTTATTGTTCAAAAGAAACTCATCAAAAAGCGTTCCGCTTTCCAACGGGGACATGGTTTGCAACTCCGCAATAAAAGAGGAAACCGTATTTTCCAGGCTTGCGTCAAGTGTTGTGCTATATGTTTTGGGAACGAGCCACGAAATGACGGTATATGTCAGAACACAGCAAATACTGGTCAGCAAAAAAGTGATTGCAAATATTTTTGCAAATAGACTTCCTTTAATTTTCTTTATCAATTTTATATCCCACCCCTCTGATTGTCTGGATAAAATCAATACCAAGTTTTTTCCTTAAATTTTTGATGTGTGTATCAATAACACGCTCATCACCATAAAAATCATATTTCCAAAGGCGTTCCAACAGAATTTGCCGGGTGAGAACACGTCCTTGATTCAAAAGCAATTCCCGCAATATTTCAAATTCCCGTTGGGTCAGTTCATACGATTCTCCATTTACTAAAGCAGAATAACTATCTAAATCTAAAATAAGATTTTTATATGCAACAGTTCGGTGTTCTTGATTCTGACTTATTGTGCTTCGCCGCAAAACAGCCGCTATTTTACGAATAAGAACAGGCATAGAAAACGGCTTTGTAATATAATCGTCCACTTGCATATCCAACCCTCGTATCTGTTCTTCTTCACCATTCAATGCGGTCAGCATAATGATAGGAACTTGAGATTGTTTGCGTATCAGTTCGCAGACTGCAAAGCCATCAATTTTAGGAAGCATTATATCAAGCAGTATTAAATCAAATTGAACATCTGAAAAAATAGAAAGAGCCTCCACACCATCATTAGCTAAAACAATACTGTACCCTGCTTCTTGCAGAAAATTCTTTAATAGTTCTTGAATATCCAAGTCATCCTCAACGACTAAAATTTTTTGCATAGTACCACCTCCAAGGATAGCTTATCACAGGATTTTGTGATTAAAGTGTAGTTTTCAAAATTCTTTTGTATCTTGCGTCAGCGGGCTTTTCTGCGTCCTTTGGTATCAACCACATACGGCTGAATTTTGCAACACCCGGTATTCGGTTTTCTTCGCACAGCTTTTGAACCCGTCGTTCGGAAATGCCCCACTTTTTTGCCGCTTCTGGGGCAGAGATATATTCAAGCATTTTTCTATCCTCCCGTAAAAAATCCTTTGTCATTATTATATACGGTTAGCCGAATGATAGCAATACCGAGATATGAAATATAAAGTGTAGAAAGAATAGATATCACATCATTCCATGTACAGACTATGAAATATAGAATGTATGTGGGTGATGTCGAATGGCAAAAGTTGAAGACTGCCCTGGCTTTGAAACCTTCGGTGCAGATGTAAAAGAAGCACGGAAGGCGAAGAACCTTGCACGAAAAGATTTAGCCGAAAAGGTGAACATTGATACCAGGTATCTTGCCAACATCGAAAACGAGGGCACGATCCCAAGCCTGCCGGTCATCATTCAGCTTGTAAAAATCTGCGGCCTGCCGATGGAGAGATATTTCAATCCAGAGGTCATGCGAGAGGAAAGCGAGCTGCGCCAGCGGGTCGGACAGAAGTTAAAACTCTGCCCGGAACAGTATTTGCCTATCGTGGAAGGTGCCATTGACGGGGCCTTAAAAATTGAAAAGCCGAATGAAGAAACGGAGGGTGTCTGAACATCCTCTGTTTTTCTTATTTTGTGGGCATTTTGGGGCTTCCGCAACGCTTTATAAGTAGGGATAAGATACGGTAGCAAGCACAGCAAGCGAGTACCCGCTTGCGAATTTTGAGATTTTTAGGTCCCTTGCCCGAAAATTCAAAATTGCTTGTTGGGATAATCCCAAACCCTTATAAAGAACGGAGGCGGCGCATGGCAAATCGAAAACGGAATATCCAAATGAAATTCTATGTTACGGAGGATGAAAAACGGCTCATAGACGAGAAAATGAGCCAGCTCCCCACACGCAGATATGGTGCCTACCTCCGAAAGATGGCGATTGACGGATATATCATCTATACGGACACCGCAGGTATCAAGGCATTTACCAAAGAGCTTTCTGCCATCGGCCGGAACATCAACCAGATCGCCAAGCGGATCAACGCCGGAGGTCCTGCGTATCAGGCCGACATGGACGAGATACGGGAAAGGCTGGACGAGATATGGCAGTTACAAAGACACATCCTATCAAATCAACGCTGAAAGCAGCCATTGACTATATCTGCAACCCGGAAAAGACGGACGGAAAGCTGCTTGTTTCTTCCTATGGCTGTGCCGCCGAAACTGCGGATATCGAATTTTCCTGGACCCGCTGCCATGCCATCGACAAGGGCACGAACCTGGGCCGTCACCTGATCCAAGCCTTTCAGCCTGGAGAGGTCACGCCGGAACAGGCACATGAAATCGGCATGGAGCTTGCAAAAGAAATCCTGGGCGGCAAGTATGAATTTGTACTTACCACTCATATAGACAAAGATCATGTTCATAATCACCTGATTTTCAATGCGGTCAGCTTTGCGGATCACAAGCACTATCATTCCAACAAGCGAAGCTATCACGATATCCGCCGTACCTCCGACCGGCTTTGCAAGGAACACGGTCTGTCTGTCATCATCCCAGGGCAAGACAAGGGCAAGAGCTATATTGAACATCAGGCCGCGCAGAACGGCACCAGCTATAAGGCAAAGTTGAAAGCTGCCATTGACCGGCTTCTGCCAGCCTGTTCCGATTTAGAAGAACTGCTTCGTCGCCTGCAGAGAGAAGGCTATGAGATCAAGCGGGGCAAATATATCTCCGCCAGAGCGCCGGATCAGGAACGATTCACCCGTCTGAAAACCCTGGGTGTGGACTACACCGAAGAAGCCCTTGCCGCCCGGATTGCCGGACGTTCCAGACCTTCCCGCCAGCCGAAACAGCGGAACGGAAAGATCAGCCTGCTCATTGATATCCAGAACAACATCAAGGCACAGCAGAGTGCAGGCTTCACCCATTGGGCGAAGCTGAACAATCTGAAACAGGCCGCCAAGACCATGAATTTCCTGACGGAACACGGGATAAGCAGTTATGGAGAACTGGAAAGCAAATTGAACGCAGTATCCGCACGCAGAGATACCGCTCATGCAGAAATCAAGCGGATAGAAAGTAGAAGTGCCGAACTTGCCCTTGTGATGAAGCACGCCGGAACTTACCGTCAGCTAAAGCCGCTTTATGACCGATACCGCAGATCGAATGATAAAGAAAAGTTCCTGCGGGGGCATGAGGGCGAGATCATCCTTTTTGAAGCGGCCACCAGAGAATTGAAACGGATGGGGGCTGTGCCGCTGCCGACAACGGAAAGCATGAAAACGGAGCTTGCCAATCTCAACGCAGAAAAGGAACGGCTCCTTGCTGAATACAAAGCCGCAAGAACCGAAGCCCAGGAATACGAGACCGTCAAGCAAAATGTGGATGGGCTGCTGACCGTTCCAAAGAGGTCGGCGGTAAACCTCAATTACGATCTTGAATAATAAAAAAGAGTGGCCTGCTCTTCTGAACATGAGCAAGCCACTGTCTTTATGTATCTACGACTGTCGATATTGTTTGCCATCGTAATAATCTTTCATTCCCTTTAAAATTCCGTCAATAAATAAAAACACTTCATCCTTTATCGTTTCCAAGTCTCCTAAAGAGAGATTTCGTGCACAGTCGCTAAATGAAACATCACCATGTGCCAAATTATTTCGCTCGAGTTTGACTCGTTCCAGGGATTCTCCACGAGTTTCTAATCGATAACGAATACGATGGCGGTCGCAAATTTCCTTGATTTTTTTAGCATTCAAGTTGCCGCTTATCCCCAACGCATCACGTGATAACATAATGGGACTTCCTGATATAATGTTCTGGATAATTCGCTGTACGCGACTTTCATAAGCAGAGCGTTCAGTTGTAGGACCGTAGATTTCGTTAATCTCATGTTTTGCCCATATATTCTGTATCTCGCTTATTACGGAACTATAGGAACATCCATCATTTTTTAGATCTTCGTAAATTTCCATCATCCCACTAACAACGCATGCTTCAACAAGGTTGTATAGCATAAGCAGTAAATTAGACTTCATGATTTTTATTAGTCTGTTATTATCAATCGTTTCAATACGACCCTCAGCAGACTCGATTTCAATCATTATGGAATAATAGAAGTTTATCTCTTCTTTTCTATCTTCAAATATTCCCAATGTGTTTTGCATTTACTCACCTTTAAGCAGTTGATCTCTGACATATTCAACACGCAATTTGAGTTTTCCTTCGTTGTTGCTTGCATCTGAAGTAGTATATTCTTTGAATTTATCAGAGTTGAGCCAATCAATATTAGTTACACTTAAATCGGGTTTCTCGCGTAAAGCTAGTGCAACGCCAACAGCCAAGGCTTCAAATCTAACACGAGGGGTAGATTTGGCATTTTCGGTTTTAGCGAAGCCAAAGGGAAATGTTTTTTGAACGAACTGAACCATACGGTCAAATTCAAGCTGAAATTTTTCTTGATCAAAAGTAACCAAATTTCTAATCAAATAATCATTTAAAAATTCGTTTACATCATGACCGAACTTCTCGTATTCATTAAGATAAGCAAAAAATCTTAAAACAAATTCAAATCGTTCGTAACGATCCGCTCTATCTCCAGACATAGGAGATAGTTTCACGAATGTTTTATCTTTTGAGCAGTTTTCGATAAAGGTAGTAAACGGTCCCGGATAAGAACCGCGTCTTATTTCAGAATCATTTGCTTTCATTCCAGTAGTATTTATACGATAGAACAAGTCTTGACGCGAAGCTGTGGGAGTGTCTTCTTCTAATACAATAATTCTTAAGGATTTATTGAGAAATTTTCTTTGTTGTGCCTCGGATAAATCCGTAAAGGAAAATCCATTTAACGCTGTCAGTTTTTCCATGCCAGACAATCTAAGCTTATTATTATAAAACTCCACAATTGTCTGCATCCTCTGCGCACCATCAATAATCTCTTGCCTACCATCCGAACAATCCGCTAAAAACATAAACGGAATGGGCAAACCAAGAAAAATTGATTCCAAAAAAAGATTTTTATTCTTTTCCTTCCAAACAAATCTTCGCTGATATGATGGAATAAAGAAATCACCTTTATTAAACTTCGAGATTAGAAGTTCAATGGTAAAATCTTTTGTGTCATAGTCAATCTGTTTTTGGCTTTCCTTAATTTGAGCATCTGCGGCTTGCTTTTGTTCCAATGTGAAAATTGGTTGCTTCTTTTTCCTAGCCATTTGCTCCAACCTCCTGTAAATGATTTAAAATGCTAATGCCAATTGCTCGACCTAATTCTACAGGTACCGCATTGCCAATATGGATGCCAAGATCACGTCTATTTGATGGATGTTCTTCATCAGTAAAAATATAATCAGGAGGGAATGATTGCAAAATTGCTCCCTCTCGCAAAGATAATGCCCTGTCTTGTTCTGGATGTCCAAATCTCCCATTTCCATACCCGTAGAACTGTGTTGTAATAGTTGGTGATGGCTCATCCCAACACATTCTTCCATAAACAGAAGGATATGTTCTCCCACTTTTTCTTTTATGGCACGGCAATTGAAGTGATTCATCCCAATCTCTCCATGTGCCTCCTGGTACAGAACTCCGTATTCTACGCAAGTTGATTTCGGATAATCTGCATGCTCTGTGAAGCGGGTCGATCTCGTTTTGCTCGCCAGCATCAATAGGCGGAAGGTTACCTATGGCGTCTCTCACCGTTGGATAATTATCTTGATTATACAAAGGATTTATCAAAGCAATTTGTCCTAATCGAGAAGCTAACAACACTAGTCTCTTCCTATTTTGAGGAACACCGTATTCGGGGCAATACACCACGTGCCAATCAACATTATAGCCGAGTCCAATTAGTGCGTTTACAAAATCATGAAAAACATTTTCGTCTGATAGTTCCGGAACATTTTCCATGGAGACAATATGAGGCAGTGTTTCTCGAATGATACGAGCAAAAGAATATAGCAGTTTCCATTTATCGTCAACCTGACCATCTTTTCTGTAACGTTGAGAATATTTTGAGAATGGTTGGCATGGCGCACATCCTACCAAAGCACGAATGCTATTTGCAGGATAGAAACGTAAAATATCTTCTGAAGTAACATTCGTTACGTCTTGATGAATAAAGTAAGCATTATTGTTTTCTTCATAGGCAAAGGCACAGGTAGCATCAATATCGATACCAGCAGCTACCGTCATCCCGGATAATTCCAATCCTTTTGTTAATCCACCAATTCCGCAAAATAAATCAACTGCTACACACGGCATGATTTACTACCCCCTTTCTTAGCTTTATCAATAAAATCAATATCATCTATAAAAAGCAAATATGTCTCAACCTCAAGTGCATCTGCAATTTTTTGTATATTATCTAATGAAATACTACGTTTGCCTCGTTCGACAGCACTTATATAAGTTCTGTGCAATCCGGTTCTAAACGCTACTGTCTCTTGTGATAATCCTAGCTGCGTACGATACCTACGAACATTATGTGAAAACACCTTAAGAACATCCATATAATCACCAATTATAGTATAGCGGATTGAATACAATAAGTCAACATTTTGACTGAAAAAAGCGGGAGTACAGCCGATCGGACGAACCGAAAAGCTGTACTCCCGTTTTGCGTGACAGAAAGTGTCTGAAATCAAGCCTTTTTCTTCATGTGCCAGCAAGCAGACCGACACATGAGAAATCATAAAGGCTCCCTTTGAAAATACGGATACAGGGAATTATTTTGCGGTTTTTCCACCCCTATCTTCACATATTTTAGACCGTTTGGAATTGTAATGCGGACAAGCGACCAGACACGCCCGGAAACTCTGCTTGCAGCCGTGAACACATTTTTTACAGATATGGTTATACTGCCGCCTGCCGTTCTCGCCCAGGAAGAACGCCCATTCCAGCCGCCATTTCTTGCTTCGGCTCATAGGCAATCATGCTCCGGCACATCACGACCGGGCTTCTTGTCCTCCGGGGGCTTATGCTCGGCACATTCCCGTTTGGCATCCTCCAACCGCTCGCGGATGGAAGGCTTCTCCGGCGTTGTCCGTTCTGTGTACTCCTGAGCTTTTTCCAATTCCTCGCCGCGTCTGCCGTTGTTGATAACGCCGTCGATCATCCCGTAGTCATCCTCCAGCGTCATTTCCGCCGTGCGGAGAGGATTGTCCTTCTCCGGCTGCTCCGCTGCCACGGCAAAGGCCCGTGTACCATTTCCCATGATAAGATACTTTCCATCATCGGAAATATGGTGGACACCGTAACCGGCCGCCTCCATCTGTTCCCGGCTCATAGCCGTCACCTGAAAGCTGCCCCTCGGTGTCTGCACACGCTCGCCAGTTTCAAAACGGTCTGGCAGATAAGCGAGGGCTTGCTTCTCTGCTGGGACAGGAAGAACAACGATATTGCCATTGATCTGCATAAATCGTTCCGGCGTTTTGAACTGTTCCGTGTATTTCTGAATCAGTTCCGGGGACAGGGAGGCAAAATCTTCCTCACCAAGTCCAACCACCAAAAAAGTCCCTGCTACGATATCATAAATTTCTCCATTTTCATCCCGCAGCCCACGGTTCAGATCAAGCCCGATGAGCTTTCCTTCATCATTGCAGACCAGCGCCACCGGGTCAGAATAGGGATAGGTTGCCCCAATATCACCGCCAACCTCTGCCTGCAGGGAATGAAGGTCGGGGTCGATCTCCTTCACATAGGGTTCCTTCATAGGTTCCACTACAAGCACAGTCATCTTTTCCGAGGCAACCTTCTCCGCAGCGGACAGCATTTCATCCGCATGGGACTTCTCCGGGTCATCCAAAGCGGCCTTGACCTCCGCCGGATCAAAATCAAGAAATTCCTCATAGCCCGTGGCATCCTTGAATTTTTCGATCTCCGAAGGAAGATAGTCTTCCTGCGTCTGTCCCAGCGCCGCCAGCTTTTCATCCAAAGCGGAAATGCGTCCGGCCATCAGATTTTCGTAAAGTTCTTCCTTTGCGGCGTGTGCCTCCGGGTGCTCCGCCGCATACTGCGGATCGTTCTGACGGAAAAACTCGTCCATGTCAAAGGCAATATCCATAGCCCACTCGGATTTTTCTTCTTCGGGAAGATCGTCCTGGAAGGTCATCACCCGGTACTCGTCGGGGATACTGCCGCGCTCACCGTCGTAATACTCATGGAAACTGTCGCCCGTATCACGGACATAGCCCTGATCCGTGAAGGTGCCGTTTTCCTCCAACGCAACGTCCCGGCCGTAGGCCTCATAGTCGATGTAATTCTGCAAATGCTCTGGCACCTGCATAACGTCCAGTTCTTCGATGTAATAGCGGCCCAGATCGTCATAATCCTCGATATTGGGGTAAATCTCATAACAATCCAGATTCTCGGTGAGGTTGATGATTTCCTGCAGGCTGCTGGTATAGTCGCCGATCTCCATAGCGGCCTGGAACTTCGCATAGTCGCTCTGGTCCATTTCATCCAGCTTCGACGCCAGATAATTCAGCTCGTCCAGATTCTCATATTCACCCAGCTTACTGTAAAGACCGTCCACATAGCAGTCATAGTCCGTGATGAACCATTCCTCATAGGGCTGGCCGAAGTCATCCTTCTGGCCAATCCCGATCCGCTTAAACACTTCTTTCAATTCCTCGGCGGTGGTGGGAAACTTCACCCACTCGCCCACAAGCTCGCCCTCATTGTACTTCCCAAGATTGGTGATAAAGGCGGCAAAGGGATAATCCTTGTTGTGATCGTAATATGGCATATCAGCACCTCCTTACAGCTCCGGCGCAGATTTTTCCTTATGGGGCTGCGCCTTGTTTTTCTCCGCACATTCCTTTTTGCCCTGTTCCAGCCGTTCCCGGACGGAGGGCTTTTTCTCCGGCTCCGCAGGGCGTTCATGGTTCCACTCGTCGCCGGAGAGAGAAATATATCCGTGTTCCGTAAAATGCCCCTGTTCCTCCTGCATGGCATACTTGCCAAAAGGAACAGGGTCGATCGCTTTCAGAAGTTCCGGGGGCAGCAGCATATCCATGTGCTGCGCCAGATACCGCCACCCCAGATCGTTCAGATCGTGGATATTGGGCTCAAATACGAAATAGTCAATGTTGTCCGCAAACTCCTTGAACTGATCCGACGCCGTCAGCTTGAAAGGCGATGCCTGCACCGCCGCCAGCAGCTCCCGGTCCTCCGGGGAGAGGGCAGCCACCGCCGCCCTCACTTCGGGTAAATGTTCCAAAGTCTTATTTTCTGCCATTGACACCTTCCTTTCTTTTCGGAAATTCCAGTTTGAAGTTGATGTATTTGCCACCCGTGTCATCCAGGATCACCGCAGCGTCATAAGCAGCCTGTTTCTTTTCAGACCACATTCCCTTGACATTGGTACGTCCCTTTTTCAGAAGGTCCGTTGCCATTTTCTTTGTCAGCTCCTTCTTGCGGCTCGTCCAGAAGCGGTCATTTTTCCAGAGAACGAAACCGCAGGACCGATCCGAACACGCAAAGTTCTTCTTGCCCTCATAAACCGGCTGACCGCAGCGGGGGCAGGTGCCGATTACTTCCTTCTCCGGGGCAAACAGCTTTTTGCCATCCTCGGAAATGCAGGAATAGGTGGACACGATCTCCTGAACCATCGTGCGGATACCGTCCATGAAAGTATCCGGGTCAGCGCCGCCCCTTGCGATCTCCGTTAATTTCTGTTCCCATTCCGCTGTCAGCATGGGAGAGGTCAGCGGCTCAGGCAGGACCGTGACAAGGTTGATACCGGCTTTCGTGGGGATCAGGTTTTTGCCCTTGCGCTCCACAAATCCGGCTGCCACCAGCTTTTCGATAATTGCCGCCCTGGTCGCAGGCGTGCCAAGACCTTTTCGCTCCGCCTCATCGGGGATATCGTCCTTGCCCGCATTCTCCATAGCGGACAGGAGGGTATCTTCGGTATAGGGCTTCGGCGGCTGGGTGAAATGCTCGGTGACAGAAACCTCCGCACCGTCAAAAGTCTGCCCTTCGGTGAAGTTCGGGAGCGTATCGCCGTCCCCATCCGCAGGCTTTTCCTTCAAGAAGGCACGGAAAATGCGGTCAATCTCCCGCCAGCCTTCGGAGAGGATGCGTTTTCCCTTTGCGGTGAAGGAATGGCCGCCGCAGTCAAAAGCAGCCGTGATCGCCTCATACATATACGGCTCCGCCGATGCACACAGCAGCTTGCAGCAGACCAAAAGAAACAAATTGCGCTCGCCCAGGGGCAGAGCCTTGATATCCGCTTTTTCAATCTCCATCGTGGGGATAATGGCGTGGTGGTCGGATACATCCTTATCGGAGATCATGGCCTCCACCAACGGGAAGAAGTTGCTGATCCCGTCAAAGGGCGGTACCTTCGCCGCCAGATGGATCACGCAGGAGGCCGTTTCTGCCATGTCGGAGGTCAGATACCGGCTGTCCGTGCGGGGATAGGTCAGCAGCTTCTTTTCGTAGAGGCTCTGTGCGTAATCTAAGGTCTGCTTTGCCGTGTATCCGAACAGGCGGTTTGCCTCCCTCTGCAAGGTGGTGAGATCATAGAGCTTCGGCGGCTGTTCTTTCTTCTGTTCCTTCGTGACAGAGGTACAGGTGACGGCCGCACCCTTGCACATAGCCGCTGCCTGTTCCGCCTCCGTTGGATCGGTGAACTTTTCCGACACCGCCTCGGCTCCATCCAGTGTCAGGCGCAGCAGATGATATTTTTCCTTGTGGAACAGTGTGATCTTCGCGTCACGCTCCGCCAGCATTGCCAGCGCGGGTGTTTGCACACGGCCTACATTCAGGGTGCGGTGATAGAGGACGGAGAAAAGGCGGGTGGCATTGATCCCCACCAGCCAATCCGCTTTCTGGCGGCAGAGTGCAGATTGATACAGGGTTTCATAATCGGCGCCGGGGCGCAGATCAGAAAAGCCCTCCCGGATGGCGCTGTCCTCCATCGAGGAAATCCAGAGACGGAGGACCGGCTTGCGGCAGCCGGTCATTTCATACACCAGACGGAAGATCAGCTCACCTTCACGCCCGGCGTCACAGGCATTGACGATGGTATCCACATCGGGGCGGTCCATCAGGGCGCAGAGATTTTCAAAAGCGTCCTCCTTGCCCGGTGCCAGCACATAGCGGAACGGCTCCGGCAGAATGGGAAGATCATCATAGCGCCATTTCTTGAAACGTTCGTCATAGCCGCCAGCATCCATCGGGGATACCAGGTGCCCAACGCACCAGGATACGAGAAGGCCGCTGCCCTCATAAAAGCCATCAGCCCTGGATGAAGCACCCAGGGCCGATGCGATAGATTTTGCCACACTCGGTTTTTCACAGATTACAAGTTTCATTTATTACCTCCTTGATATTGTTGTATTTAGTCGATTTCTGTTGTATAATTTGAAAAAACTTTGCGGGGAGTTCATAATGTTAGCTTTTTTACAAAATTCATGGGTCGTTGGTATTGGCGGTGGAATTGTCAGTGGCATTATTGTTTATTTCATTACAAATTGGTTGTACAAGCGCAAGGACAATTCAAAGTATTTAGAACAAATTAACCGGGCAAATATGGATATTATTCAAGCACTGAAACCGTATGTTGCTGAACGAGGTTTGCCAGAAAAGGAAATAGTAGATGCAATCATTGTTTCGACGGCTAGAAAATATAAAGTAAAATGCGATGAGTTGTATTCTATTCGTATTATTTGCGAAGAACTCATTCGTGAAATAGTTGAAAATGTATATGTTGCCAGCGAGAAAAAGCAAGAATACGCCAAGCAGCTTCAAGAGTATCTGCATAAATTAGATTCTGAAAAGAGCAAAGATTTTCTGATTTCCGACATTGAAAAAGAAATCAAAAATCTAACTATCTTCAAGGAATCAAATTATCGTCGCAAGACTGCAACTATGGTGAGTGCATTAATGTCTGTTTTTGCCGCAATGGCAACAATCCTTATTTCTCTCATTACATTTGTGGATGCTGATGTATTTAATGTACACAGTTCCACAAACGAATTTGAGATTTCGATTGTTATTATTATACTTACTACAACCGTCATTACTGCGCTATATAGTGTTATTTTGATGATGACAAAGTCTTACAAAAAGACGAAGGATGAAACAAACGATTATTCAAAAGAAGAGAAGTGATTTCACCTCCTCGCCATTTAAGGCGAGGAGGTGTTTTTACTACTTTTCCAAATATTCGGTTAAGCAATTGGAAGAAAAGACCTCGTCCTCGGTCAGATATTCTTCTTCATCCTCCAGGTCGAAATCATCCAGGTCAGAAGGGACTTTCTTACCCTGTTTCGGTTTCAGCACCAGGAAATAGACCGCTGCGCCGCCTCCGGCTGCAAGGATCAACAGCACCGCCAGGATCGCCCCGGCATTGCTTTTCTTTTCGGGTTCCGGATTCTCCGGCTCGGTGGGCTCTGCAGCTTTCTGTTCCGCGCCAACACATTCACTAAGGTTCTTTACGCAGACCGGGCAAGCGGTATTGACCGCTCCGGCCTGGCACTTTTCCGTACAGGTGCAGACAATAGGTGTTTCCGCCTTTTCTCCATCCTCCGTAAGCGCCATGAGGTCGGCTTCATCCACTTGGTTCAGAAAATGCACGGTTTCCTCGCCCTCGTCGTCACGGTCGATAATGAGATAGAACACATTGCCGTTCTTCGTTTCTACTGTAATAAACTGCTTGCCACTGGTGGCAGGGCTGCCGATATCGTCAATCAGTGACAGGTTCCCATCCGGCGTCAAAGCGGCACCGCCATTCAAACCGCCGCCCAGCATCCCCAGCAGATTTTCCAGCGTTTCAGCGTCCAGGGAGAAAGAGCCTTCCCCGGAACCAGCCTCGCCGTCACTTACCGTCATGTAGCTGGAATAGACATAGCCGACCTTTTCCGGCAGGATGACCTTCAGCCAGTCGCCGTCCGTGCCGATCACCTTCACGGTCGTTCCGTTGGGAAGCTGGGTGAAGGCGGTGTAGTCCATTCCCGCACCCGTGCGGACATTCAGATTGCCGCCGCCCGTGGTGACAGTACCGGTCTGCCCGGGGTCATTTTCGCCGGAACTGAACTGGATACCATCATCGGTGACGGATACCGTGACCTGGCTGCCTGCCAGAGCGGAAAGCAGATCAGAAACATCACCGGTCGTTTCCTGTTCAGCCATGGACTCCGTGCTTTCCTCACCGCCGCTGGCAAAGGCGGTGACAGAAAAAGCGGCAGTGCTGAGCACCACCGCCAAAAGAGCCGATACCATTTTTGTCATAAAGTTATGCTTCATCCTCGTATCCCTCCGTTTCCTCATTCTCGGTGTTGCCCTCCTGCAGCATACCTTCCGGCAGGGAGATCATACCGCTGGCATAGGCTTTCAGGAAGGCGGTCAGTTCTTTGTTATCCATCTTCACGGCTTTCACCATGCGGACGATTTCCAGATTTTCTTCCTCCGCAAGCTGCGCCTCCAGCGCACGAAGGCGTTTCTGCTGCTCCGCAATCTTTTCTTTGGTTTTCGCAATGTCATTGCGGATCTTCTGTGTCGTTGCCATAAATCAAATTACCTCCATATCGTTTTTTAGTTGTAGGGCGGTCGCCCAAAAGCATAAAAGTGGGATTGCCAGTAGCTTGTGTTGATATCTGCATACTGAATGGGGTCGCCGCAGTGCAGCATTTTTCCGCCGCCCACATAGATACCCACATGGGAAACGCCCGGCGTATCGTAAGTGCCGACGAAAAAGATCAGGTCGCCGGGTCTTGCGTTGGCAGAGGATACCGGGGTGGAAATATTGTAGAGCCCCTGGGCTCCCAGCCTGCCCGTATTGCAGACGCCGCTTTGCGTCAGCACCCAGGACACGAAGCCGGAGCAATCAAAAGAAGTGTTCGGATTGCTGCCGCCCCAGACATAGGGATAGCCGATGTACTTTTCCGCCTCGGTAATGAGCGCTGCAAAGGTTTCATCTTCCAGTGCGGAAGGCGGAATATCATAGGTGGTGGGCGGTTTGGTGTACTTGTCTACATAGCCGGAGCCTGGGAACAAATCTTCCCGGTTTCCCAGCGTTGCCATATAGACCGCATACAGGGAAAGTGTTTCCTCGTCCATGATGTAGACTGGCACATGGGAAAGGTCGAAGTTTTCCAGCTTCACCTTGCAAATATAGTAGTTGTACGGTACTTCCACGTCATAGTCGTTTCCTTCGCTGTCTGTCCGTGTCTCCGTCCGATAGCGCACCTCCACTTCCACGGTCTGCGTCAGAATGTACTGCTTTTCAAAGAGCATTTGCAGCTCCGCCTGAACCTCGTCGATGGTGAACACCCCTTCATGGAACGCCGTGAGAATGGAGATCAGCACATAAGGGTCATGTTCGATCTCGTCCAGATCAAAACGGTATTCGTCATATCCGGGGTGCAGAGCCTCATAGTGGTCCAGCTCATATTGAAGTCCCTGTTCCAGTTCGCAGTAGGCCGCCTCCGCAGCCAGCATATCCGTGTCCTCGGAGAGATAAGAGGAAGTAAATACACCGCCCACACCGGAGCCTGCCATCATGGAACAGGAAGATACCCCGCCAAACAGCAGGGCAATACAGGCACCAATGCCGATCACCAACAGCACCGCCCGGCTATGGTGCTTGATGTAGAGGAAAGTTTCCTTGAAGGCGTCCTTTACTTTCTGCGCCGCACTTTTCGCCGTAGCCGCTGTGTTCTTTGCGGTTTTCTCTGCCTGCCGCAGCTCCTTTGCATAGTTCCGCTTGATCCGCTGTTTCTGCAGAAAGCGGGATACCGGGTTAGAAGCTGCCAATGCAGGATCATCATGCAGTGCCTTTTGGTAAAGGTAGTCGGCGTTTGCCTTAAAAGAAGCCTGCTCTGCCTTCGCCGCGTCACGCCAGGGCTTTGTGCGGTGATGGTGGACGGCGGCACAGACTTTGCCCTTTCCATAGGCAAACCCACGTTCCGTCAACACCTCGCCTTTGTGTCCGGCCTCTACACCCACATTTTCCTGTTCCACCTCATGCACCTTCGCATGGGCGGCGTGGACGATCTCATGGACCGGTCGGGAAAGTGGATTGTGCCGCAGGCGTCCGTTGGGGCGTTTCTCCGCTTCTTCAAAGTGAAGCTGCGTTTTGCCTTTTCCGGCTGTCTCGTCAAAAACACGCTCGGTACGGAGAACTTTCTTTGTGGGGATAGCGGCCGTTGCCGCATCCAGCCGATCCGCCGCACGGTCGGAACGGTCAATGTATTTCCCAAGTGTGGGATCGGCGCGTTCTTCCTCGGTGAATTGCAGACGGGAGGACGGGCGCTGCCTTGCAGCAGAACCATCCCGCACCGCCTGGGTGTCGGCTTTTTCCGCCTTTTGTGCGGTTTTCTTTTCATGGTGCTCCGCCGCACGCAGGGCAAGATCAGCCGCAGCGCCAGCGGATTCTTCCGAAGAAGCGGACAGTTCCGTTTCCGGCTCCCGGCTGCTGATATGTTCCACCTCGCCCGTGGCAAGGTTTTCCGATACTGCGCCGTCACGGGTCATTTTCTGCGTGATCTTATCGGTCGCTTTCAGTTCCCTCATAGGCATTCACCTTCCTTTCCATAGGGGCAGAAGTCGCCGCAGGTGCCATTCTCAATCATGGCGATATAGCGGAAAATGGGATAGGCCTGGGGCGGGCAGACCGCATTTCCCAAAGTTTTCAGCCGCAGTGCCCGGTCATCCATGCGCTCGGTCATGCGGGGGATTCCTTCCGGTTCGGCGGCCCAGAGGATACGTCCGTCCATCCTTTCGGGAAGCCCATGAGCCATTCCACCCAATCCGGGTTCAGCGCCGCCGTTTCGGACACTGGCTGTTCCTGGGAGATGATCTGCGCCGACAGGTTCCCGTCCTTCTTCGCCGGATCGAAGGCCGACGGCTTCAAGGTCGAGCGGAAACCGTCCGACGCCACCGGGGTCAGATAGAATACCGCCGCCGACAGGCTGAGGCTCCAAATCGCCCCGTTTCGGTTCCTCTTGCGGAATATCCCATTGTCCGACAGGAACACATCCAGGCTTGCCGCGTCCCTGGCGGTGTTGTTGTCGGAGGCAAGGGGTGTGGGAAACATCAGCCGCGACGATAAAAGTTCGCTGGCGCTCATGCCATGCGCCGACACCGCAAGCCGGAAATACGAATGGGAGAACAGCGTATCCCGCTTTTGCCAGGTCAAAGATCGTTTTGTCGAGCCCCATATTGATGAAGCCAGCAACATTTTCCCCAAGCACCCAACGGGGCCGCAGCTCGGTAATAACGCGGCACATTTCCGGCCACAGGTAGCGTTCATCCGCAAAGCCCTTCCGTTTTCCGGCGGTGGAGAAGGGCTGACAGGGAAAGCCGCCTGAGATAACGGTAACTGTTTCAAGTCCTGTTTTTTCAAAAAACGCCTCCTTCGTGAAAGTAGTAATATCCCGGAACCTGGGAACATCCGGCCATCGTGCGGAGAGGACGGAGTGCGGAAAATCCGCCCACTCACACTGGCAGACGGTTTCAAACCCGGCAGCCTCCGCCGCCAGGTCCAGACCGCCAATGCCGGAAAACAGGCTCACATGGGTCAGTTTATTCATGGTTCCTCGGCGCACGGAACGGTTCGATCTCACTTTCCAGCTCCGCAAGGACCGCCTCCATATCCGCCGTGACCGCCTTGCTTCTGGCAATCAGCCGGTTCATCACATCAAAGAAGGTTTCTCCCTCCTGTTTTTCTTCCGTATGCAAATAGCGGGGATCATTCATGTTCGTTTTCTCCTTTCCCGGTTTCACCAAGTTTCGTTGTCATAATGCTGTAAAGCTCGTTGTCCTTCGGGAAGTCATCCACAAAAGGCAGGATCACATTGCCAAAGAAGATCAGCCCCTCGCCGGGGCCTGCGTTGCTGATATGTGCCGCCTGCTGGTTAGAGATATTCAGGCGCTCGCAGAGGATTTTTCTGTCTCCGCTGGCCTGATTCAGAAGGTACACAAAATCGCTGTTTTCAAAGATATTCTCGATCTCTGGGGAGGAAAGCAGGTCCTTGATGTTCTGCGTGATCCCCGTGGGGATTCCGCCCCATTTACGAAAGCGTTTCCAAATCTCCACGCTCCAGGAACCGACCTCGCCACGCAGCAGAAGGTGGAACTCGTCCACGAAGTACCAGGTAGATTTGCCCTGATTCCGGTTTTGGGAAACACGGTTCCACACCTGATCCTGGATCACCAGCATACCCAGGCTTTTGAGCTGCTTTCCCAGCTCCTTGATATCAAAGCAGACAATGCGGTTGTTGATATCCACGTTGGTACGGTGGTTAAAAACATTCAGACTGCCATGCACATACAGTTCCAACGCTGCCGCGATCCGCTGCGCCTCCGGCTCCGGCTGCCGTTTGATCTCGTCATATAAATCTTCCAGCAGCGGCATATTTTCCGGGCGAGGGTCTGCGATATAGGGGCGGTACACGATCCGCACAGCACGGTCAATGACCGTCTTTTCCACCGGCTCCAGACCGTTCCGGCCGCCTGCCGCCAGTTCACAGAACGACAAGATAAAGTCAGATTTCAACGCCAGCGGGTTATCATCCTCGCTGTAATTGAGGTTGATATCCATAGGGTTCACATACTGCGTGCTGGTAGGCGAGATTTTGATGACCTGGCCTTCCAGACGGTTCACCAGCGGAAAATATTCCGCCTCCGGGTCGCAGATCAGGATATCGTCCTTTGTGTTCAGGAACACACTCACGATGGAACGCTTTGCGGAAAAACTCTTACCGCTGCCGGGTGTGCCTAAGATCATGCCGTTGGGTGTTTTCAGCTTTTTGCGGTCAGCAAGGATCATGTTGCCGGAAGTGGCATTGAGCCCGTAGTAGAGGGCTTCGCCGCCGTGGAAAATCTCCTGTGTGGTGAAGGGAACGAACACTGCCACCGCCGAAGTGGTAAGTCCGCGCTGTATCTTAATGCGGTTGACACCCAGGGGCAGAGCCGACACGAAGCCGTCCTCCTGCTGAAAGTCCAGCCGCACCAGGGAGCAGTTATATTTCTGCGCCACGCTTGCCGCACGGAGCAGGTCATTCTCCAGCTTTTGCCCGCTGTCCGCAAAGTTCACCACCAGGAAGGTCATCAGGAACATTCGCTCATTTCTGCTTTGCAGGTCACGGAGGATGTTCTTTGCCTCGCCTGCGTAGGTGGCAAGATCGGTGGGGAATAGCGATAGGTAAGCCTTTGAAGTTATCTCCAGCTTTTCCCCCGCTTCACACCGGACATGCGACTTTCACCGCATCCGGCGTTCCATCAATCAAACAGATTTCTTAGTCTCCTTAGTCATACCATTATGAGAATTATTCGTAAGATTTGGCTTCTCCAAATCAATGGGTTTCCTTTTTGCCAATGTTCGCAGTTTGTTCAGCTTTGTGAGCTGTGAAGTATCCAATTTAAGAGCGGTGAGATAAGAACGAATAGTGTCCTCATCAACTGCGTGTATCAGTTCATGTACTGGTGCAAGCACCAATACCAGATTTTCATACTTATCTCTGCCTCCAATTCCTTTTGGCTTCTTGTGATGGCAGTGAATTTCTGATATACACTGAAATTTCTTTCCCGTTACCGCACATTTTCCCCATTGGGCGGAGAACAGTGAGATACGGTTATCCGCATACTCTGTACTGCGGCTGTATGTAGGCGCTCTCATTAGCTGTAGCAGTAAGAAAGTGTTTATCCGCAAATCGTCATGGATTTCACTTCTTCCTGCCGCTGTGTAAGCGCACACTTTTCGCCGCTGACTCATTGGATTTTTACATTGAACATAGCTTATTGGATAAATCGGTTCTTTGGATTGTGCTATATATCTTAGTTGCTCCGATTTCCCATATCTTTGGATTTCCATTTTTGTCAGGTCACGGCCTTCCTTTTTCAGCCGGTGTGTCTTTCCAGATTTCAGCCTGTTTTTGAGAACTGTATTAACAGTTCTGCCAATATCACCGCAGTCTATGTTGATGTCAGTGGCTAACTGGTAGTAATTCTGGATTCCCATAACCATGGAGTTGAACAGCCGTACTTCCCCGGCTTCTCCACGTCCTTTTCTGGGAAATTTGATATTTCCGACTTGTTTAGTCAGGCTGGATTTAACCTTTTTGTATGCTTTATCGCACATGTGCGATTGAACGACGTACTTTTTCCCCTTTTTGCGTAGTCGGATTTTGAATCCGAGAAATTCAGAATAGCTCCGTCTGACGTCAACAACTCTCGTTTTCTCCGGTGAAACATCAAGGCGCAGGCGTTCTTTCAGCCATTGCGTGACCGCAATCAGCGTCCGGTCTGCCTGTTCCCTTGTTCTACAGAGAATCCGAAAATCGTCTGCATATCTCACGATATACATTTCTTTCAGCCGTGTATTCCGCATTGCCCGGTACGCATGGCTTTGTATCGGACAGCCTGCCGCATTTTCTCTGTAAGCGTAGTTTTCCGTTACCGGGTTGCACTGCCATTGGCTTTCTATCCAATGGTCAAGTTCATTCAGCACCACATTTGCCAATAGTGGGGAAATAATTCCGCCTTGCGGCGTTCCCCTTGTTGGGTGTTCTGTGTTGCCGTCCGGCATGAGGATTGGAGCTTTGAGAATCCTACGGATTACATAGAGCAGTTCTTTATCCCGGATATTCAGTGACCATAACTGTTTTATCAGTTTTGAATGGTCTACATTGTCAAAGAAACCTTTTATGTCAAACTCTACTACATAGTGAAGTCCTGACTTTTGCATAAGCCTGTAGGTTGCCGCTATCGCATTTTCAACCGACCGATTTGGACGAAATCCATAGCTATTGTTGCTGAACCTGGCTTCGCAGATAGGTTCCATGACCTGCTTGATACATTGCTGTACCAATCTATCCCAGATACAAGGGATTCCCAGTGGCCTGGTATTCCCGTTTGGTTTTGGGATGTCTTTGCGTCTTACGCTTCTTGGGGTGTAGCCGTTTTTAGCTCCCTTGACGATTTTGCGTACCCTTGCTGTGACTTCATCAGCGGTAAGTTTACCAATATCAGAAATCTTCAGCTTGTCTGTTCCCGGCGTAATACTCCCGGTATTGGATTTGATGTTCCGATAGGCCAGCAGGATATTTTCTCTTGAAAGTATCACATCCATCAGGTTCTCGAAAATTTCTCCTGCCTGACTTCTGGCATACAGTTCATCAAAGGTACTTTGCATATCGTAGTATTCAGCATGGCGGAGATACTCCACGCATTTGGTTTTTGGTTTCTTCTCATTTGGCATCAGGCATCACTCTCCTTTACGGCGAGTGACTTCTTTTTGTCATACTCGCAATCCTAATTGCGACTAAGTGCTAAGTTGCCTGTTTGACTGACTTGAGGCCATTCTTCCGTTTTCCTCTTTTTCGCAGAAAACATCATCAGTTCGACCTCTGCTTTTCAGCAGTAGTACAGCAGCTTATATGATTCGTCTGCTTACTTCCTAATGGTAGAAGCCTACTGCCTTTCCTCGTTCCAACAATCCTATCTTTACATATACCTTTAGGTCTCCGCTTTAAGCCTGTCAGCTTGAACACGCCTGTAACGTGCTATGGTGTTTCATAACATCAATTTTTACTCCACCACACTGATTAGCGATGAACGCTACCAGCACATTTCTATGCCGTCATGGTATAGACCCTTACATTCGCGGTTTTCGTCAGTCATATTTCAAACATTCTGACCTTGGGTATTTTGTAGACCTCCGGCCTATAGGTAGCACCGTCCACCTCTGGACAGCTTTCGTGGGGCTGGTAATTATCCAGCAATCCATACGGCTACTCTCAGCCGACTTCACCGAGCTTCTGACAGGTCAGTTTTCACTTACACCCGCCAGTCGGAGTATTAAGGGGGCGTTTCAGGGCGTTACCCCATCATTCCACCTCTTGGATTGTTAGTTCTCCTAACATCTGAAATTTTCGTTCTTTTGTTAGTGCCTGATTTTGTCCTTCAACCACGAAGGCTTTGTTCAGGAACGAGTCGCACTAATATCCATATCATATCCGGCCCGGACTGCTTTTTTCTGTTCTTCGATTTTCATACGATTGATATCCGTCACTTTGCTTTTTACCAGCTTGATTGCCTTCATCTGATCCACCGACTGCACATGCAGGTTGACGATCAGGTTCTTATCAATATCCAGAAATTCTGCCAGCATCTTATCCGTAAGCTCCGGCGCCAGGATCTGCAGATAGGAGACAGCCCCGATGGTATTTCCCATCTGGAATGTATTTCTGTCCCGGAACACAAAACTGGTCGGTGCCACATAATCCTTTGTATTGAGTCCTGTCCGGATCATGGATCCATAGTCAAACTGGAAATCTGTCATCACATCCGGATTGAATGTCTCATACAGGATCTGCAGACGTTCCACGCCATTCAGCGGATATGCCGGAACTCCCAGGATCTTAAAGTTATTCAGGATATCCGACTCGATACGTTCCAGCTTTGGCTTTGCTTCCCGGATATTATCCGCTTCGATGGAAAAGGTGATATATTTTGATTTCACCAGTCCATTATTCCCTTTCGCCAGCTGCTGTTTCAGCATCTTGGCATATTCCATACGAACATCGTCAAAAGCATCCTCCTGTGGACGGATCCGGATGACCTGTTCAAACTCCTTCATGCTGCTTTTATGATTGATAAAGCTCAGCTGAAAATGAATACTGGCATCAAAGTAATTGAGGAAATCGCACCAGTTTTCAAAGATCGCATTTTTATCTTCGTTCTGAGCCAGCTGGTAGTTGATGTCATAAAAGCGGATACACTTAGAATACGTTTTTCCCTGTACCCTGCAGATTCCATCTCTTCCCATTTCCTTATAAGCGATCGACTGCTGGACGGACAGTTTTTTCTGCCTGCGTTTTTCCTCCTGCTTTTCCTTTTTCTTTTTCTCTTTTCTGTCTACTTTTTTGTATCCGGTATCTGCGACAGTTTTCTTATTTTTCTTTTTTCGCAACCGTTTTTCCTCCTTTCGGTTTTCCTGTATCCGGAGACTGTCTGATCTGTTCCGGATCTGTCTCATAATAGTTTTCAGTTTCATATTTTCTGACGGGTGGACGAAGAAACTTCACCCTGATCATATGCATCAGAACATCTTCCAGATGCATCCCGTCTTTTTCGTACATGGCAAATAAAAATGCCGGTAACATCAAAAGCACCATGACTGTTGCTGCATTACTGTTTCCCATCACATTACGCAAGAGGAAATAGCTTGGAATTCCCATTGCAGCACCTATCCCGATACAGATCAACTGTCTTTTGGTCAGGTTAAATGCTACTTTATTCTTTACCTTCGTTAAATCTTTCGGTACGCTGACATATGCCATGATTTTCACTCCTTCCTGTAATTTAGTGCGCGTTAAATATCGACTTACTTAAGGATGCCGTCTTAAAGAGGCTATAGCATAAGATTACTGTGTAAGCCATAACGCCAAATAATGAAGAACTCAGATTATCTGAATACTGGATACCTGCAACAAGCACTGCATAGATTGCAACGCATACCATCATCAGAAATGCCTGGAAAGCCAGGGCAAAGAGTCCTCTGAAATAATTTGTGCCGATCTGTCCCCATTCTCTGTTGCTCATAGTTGCGAATGGAATCGGCGCAACTGAGGTATATAGGTAAATCTCTATCATACGTCCATACATGATCACTGTGATCAGTACAGACAAGATCTTCATACAGAAGCCGACGATAAGGGTTTCCAGCGCCAATACAACAAGTTCTCCGATTTCCATACTTTCCAGTGTTGTGGAAAGATCCGTCAATGCCGAAGAAATATCAATGGCGGTACTTCCTGTGATAACACCGGCCGCAGAATTAACTACGTGCTGACCCACATCGAATACCGCCATTGTGATCGTAAATGTGTTACTCACCAGATACACAGCGATCCACATTTTTACGAAGTACTTGAAAAACATCCAGGTATCAATATCATGCATGTTGTTACGCTCGGTCAGCATAGAAATCAATTCGTAGCAGAGTACGAGTGTAATAATAATACCTGCGATCGGCATGATCACGGAATCTGATAAGTTCCGGATCATACTGAATATGCTGCCGTTCCACCCTTGCGGGGTCTGTCCAACCTGGGTAGCGATCTCACCGGTCTTTTGATTGACATCAGTAAACATCGTGTCCAGGTTGGAAGTGATCATCCCGGTTAAGAGTTCCCTCATCCATTCCTCAATCGCATCAAAAATCTGACTGAACATGGATCTCTACTCCTTTCTCTTAACCAAATAATCCACTCAGAAGCGGGATCAGCTGTGTTCCGATCAGGATAACACCACCACCGCTCATCAGCTGCTTAATTCCCTGGGATTTTGCACCCGGGTTGTCGTTTCCATAACCTTCCATCAGGTTGATTACGCCCCAGACACCAAGACCGGCACCGATTGCAACGACCAGTGTCTGAAGGATATTGATTGCACTGCTAAAAAAAGCCATAATCATGTGTGAACAAACGCTTTTTCTTATGGTCTGTAAGCGTTTGGCTCTACTCCTTTCCCTTTTATTCAGACCTTTTTGTACCCTTACCAGTAGTAGCAGGGTGCCCGAATTCTTTCTTTCATATCAGTCCTCACCTTCCTCAGCTTCAATCGCTGATACGTCTTCTTGTGTTACAGTTACTTCATACATTTCAAATTCTGTATCTTTCGACATCACCAGTCGGTGTGCCAGATATTTTTCGACATCAAACGCATTATTCTTATTGAAATCGGCAAGCTCTTTGTACCGTTTGTGCTTTGTGATGTCATATTTGTTGCTTAAAAACGGCCGGACTCCACGAAGCTGTAAGATACATTTTTCTCCATCCATGACCGCCAGCTCATCTCTACTCATCAGTTCTTTTCCAGTCTTTTGATAGTTCAGTCCATAGGACCGATTGCTGCCTCTGGTGTCTGATGTGTTATAAAGATCAATGGTTTCCTTTCCCAGGGTTTCTGATATTTCTTTCAGTGTGGAGCTTTCCTTTCCGCCCAGGAAAAGAACGGTGTCACAGTTACCTGTGATCGTCTCAGCAGCATCCTTATAGATAGTTTTCAGCTGAGATTGTGACTGCAAGATGATAGAAGCGGAGATTTCCCTGCTTCGGATCGTAGCAATCAACTTGTCGAATTTGGGAATCTGTCCGATATTGCTGAACTCATCAAGAAGCAGCCGTACATGATAAGGGAGCCTGCCTCCATGCTCATCATCCGCTTTATCACAAAGCAAGTTAAAGAGCTGGGTGTACATGATCGCTACCACAAAGTTGAATGTATCATCGGTATCGCTGATGATGACAAACATGGCTGTTCTCTGATCACCGATCATATCCAGTTCCATTTCGTCATACGACATGATTTCTCTTAGTTCCTGAATGTCAAATGGTGCAAGTCTGGCACCACAGGAAATCAAAATCGATTTTGCAGTTTTGCCGGCCGCAAGCTTGTACTTGCGATATTGCCTTACTGCAAAGTGTTCCGGATTTTCTGCTTCCAGTTCTTCAAACAATTCATCCACTGCATTTTTAAATTCTTCATCATCCTCCCTGGTCTCACTGGCATTGATAAATTCCAACAAAGTAGAAAAGTTCTGTTCTTCCTCTGGTGCCTCATACCAGATGTATCCGATCAGTGCAGAATACAATAGACGTTCGGCCTTGACCCAGAAATCTTCCGTTGATTTTTCGCCCTCACCCTTGGTATTTGCGATAATGGTATTGACCAGCTTCAAGATATCTTTTTCACTCCGGATATAATGGAACGGATTGTAATGCATGGACTTTTTAAAGTTGATCGTATTTAATACCTTGATCCGGTATCCTCCATTTACCAGCATCTTCCCGCATTCAACGATGATCGTACCCTTTGGATCAGTGACCACATAGGATACGTGGTCCGTCATCTGCATAAGGTTGGGTTTCACATAGAATCTTGTCTTTCCGGATCCGGAACCACCGATGACGATCACATTCTTATTTCTGGCATACTTTGGGGCTTTTGGCCGGCTGTTCATGGTCAGACGTTCTGTTTCTGTGAGGATGACATTGTTTTCAAAGACCGGATCCATGAAGGGTTCGATGTCTTTTCTGTTTCCCCATCTTGCAGATCCATACTCCACGCCTTGTCGGAACTTCTTTGCATTTTTAGAACGATAGTAGAACACCAGTTTTAATGCACCTGCAACCAGAACACCTACTGTAAGATCCTGCAAAGCGATACTTGGCAGCCAGCTTAAAAATGCCAGTCGGAAATTGACTAACATCACGCCAAGTCTCTGAACCATGCTTTCTCCCAGGCAATGCCGGTACAGCCAGGATCCTTTATCTGCTACATAGAAGATAAAGAAATATGGGAGATTTAAGATCACCAGTCGTTTGACCTGGATCTTCTGTAATTTTTCCCGGATCATCGTTCCTGACCTCTGGATTTTTGTCTCTGCTTCACACGCTGGCGGTGCTTTGCTTTTCTTTCTACAGATTTCTGCAGTTTCTTTCTGACAGATGGTTTCTTCACCTGTTTCTTTTTCAGTTCTACTCCGGCATATTCCCGGAAAGCCGCTGTCATCACATCCACGTCTTTTGCCTTAAAGAAGACCAGATATTTCGGTGGATCCGCACCGACTTCTTTCTTCAGGCTGTAATCAATGCCATATTTTCTTGCCACACGGTCAAAGGATTTGATATTTTCATCTGTGATCTTTAAGTTGGAAAGCTGTACTCCCTGTGCATTCAGCTGCTTGATGGTCTGCTTTCCATGCGGCTTTTTCTTTTCAATCTTTTTTCGGGCTTTTTCCCTTCCTTTCTCCTGAGCCCGTCCGGTCTTTTCTGCCATTTTCACCTGCGTTGCTTTCTGTTTCCTGCGGTTGTCCATTTCCAGAAACTTCCGAAGGGCTGCTTTTAGCACACTGGCAGTGATCTTGACTCCCTGGATGCTCAGGCTGATCACTTTCTGATTTACTTCTTCCTGCAATTACCCACGTCCTTTCTTTCCTTTCATCTCAGAATAAAGACGGGCAATACAATATCCGATGCATGGAACATGCTTTCCATACGGACAGCCACCACATGGTGTTGTTTTTACTGCTTTTTTCTTTTCCGGAAGCAGATAGTGGCACTGTTTCAAGCTACAGCCTTTCTTTTTGCCTCCCCACCAGTAACAGTACTTGCAGGACCATGGCTTTTCTTCGCTGTACTTTCTTCCCTCAATAGCTGCATTTGGTTCTATGATCAGATCTTTATTAGTCTTCATTCTGTTCTTCCTCTTTTCTCATGATTTCTGTCAGTTTTTTCTCTGCCTGACTTCCGGCAGCAATGAGACAATACAAAACTGTAAATATTGCCGCTGCTCCCAGAAGAGCAATAAAAATAATGATATTTCTCATGGTTTCTCCCATCTAAAAAAGCGTCCACAGATTCCTTTCGGTTTCCATGAACGCTCATTCTTATTTAATTAGTGTTTCTTTTTTCTCATAAATGCAAGGGCTCCTGTACCAGTCGCACCAATGCCGAGAAGCATAAACCACAGCCACAGATTGGTGTTATCCCCAGTCTTTGGTGAATCACTGACAGGTTTTCCACCTTCCGGTGTCTTTTCTGCCGGTTTTTCCTCATCCACCATGGTTACATGCTGTACTACACTGGTATCCTTTACTTCGAATTCCACATCTTTTGCAACCAGATAGCCATCCGGTGCTGTTTCTTCACGGAGAGTGTATTTTCCGATTGGAAGCATTTCGATGTAATGTGCTTTCTCTGTACTGGTCCAGCTTTCCACAACTTTTCCATCCTGATCAAGGATTGTGAGTTTCGCTCCCGGAAGTTCTTTTCCGGCGATATCCTGTTTGGAGATTTTCACCTTCGTTACATCATCCTTCATCTCAACTTTCTGCACATCGGCAGTATCTTTGATCGTGAACTTCACGCTTTCAGCTGTCACGTAACCATCAGCAGGTTTTGTTTCAACCAGTGTGTATTCTTTTCCGACAGTCAGCTCACGGATCACATGTGCTTCTTTACCGGAAGTCCATTCATCCACGATATTTCCATCAGCATCTACCACTTTCAGCTTACATCCTGGAAGTTCTTTTCCGGTTGTCAGACTGGATTTGGTAAATTCTACAATGGTTGGCTGATTCTCAAAGGTAAAATCATAGGTTACAGTCGGCTGATCCTCACCTGCATACTCAAACGTAAATTCTTTTCCTTCATCGTTGGTTACGAATCCGTCTGGTGCATAGAGCTCTTTTACATAATAAGTTGCTCCTATTGGAAGATCTGCAACAAATGTGATCTTTCCTTCTTCATCTGTAGATTTCAGCTCAATGATCTCATCGGCTTCGATCAGGACTTTACCAGTTGTCTCAGACTTAATGTCATCTTTGGCAAATAATCCAAAGATAGCACCTTCCAGTGTACGGTCAGAATCTTTTTCTTTCTTAAGTACACTGACTTCTACTCTCTGGCGGTTGTTCTGCCAGTCTTTGTCATAGACTACAACTGATGTATTCTGATCCACGTAAGTCAGATCTACATGACGGATCTCACCATCCAGCACATGACCGTAAGCACTTCCTGTTTCCTTCACGTAGTATTTCCCAAGTGGAAGATTTTCCAGTTTTGCAATACCGGTTTCATCTGTCTTGATCGTTGCAATCAGTTCATCCTTTTTATAGTAATCGTCACTGACGCCATCGGCAGCCTTAATGTCTTCCTCAGCATAGACTTCAAACGTAACATCTGTCAGCTTTCCGGTTACATAGTTGAAAATGTGTTCCACCACACCTTTGACCTTATCGGCCAGTGTAACAGAATCCAGGAATTCTCCTTTTTTGTTGATGATGAGTTCACCAACCGGTACCTCGTCCTTCATTTCCACTTTCTGAACCTCTCCGGTATCTTTGACTGTGAATGTCACATCATTGGCTACCAGATAGCCATGTGGTGCAAATTCTTCATGGAGGGTATAAGTCTCACCCACTTTCAGATATTTGATCACATGCGGTGCATCTTTGGAAGATGTCCAACTATCTACTACATTTCCATCTTTATCCGTTACTTTCAGATAAGCTCCATCCAGTTCTACACCGGTTGTTGCATCTGATTTTGTGATCTCAACAGTTGTCGGCTGGTTCTTCTTTACGGATTTTAATGTTACTGTCTGTACATCCTGCCCCTGATAAGAAGCATCAAATCTCAGTACTTCATCCGAAGATACGAATCCATCTGGTGCTTTCAGTTCTTTTACATAATAGCTTCCAAGTGGAAGATCCAGTGTACATGCTGCCTGACCTTTTTCATCAGAAGTCATTTCCTGTAAAAGAGTATCTGCTTTGACGATCACTTTTCCATCTTTCGTCTGAATGTCTTTTGCATTGTAAATACCGAACACTGCTCCGGCTACTGTATTGCCTGTCTCAGCATCCTGTTTTTCGACAGTAATCGACACTTTCTGTCGTTCATCTGTGACAGAGATTTCTTTCTCGATCACTGCAGTATCCTGATCCGCATAAGCAAATTCGACATTTTCCGGCACGGTATTTAACACATAAGTGTCCGGTGCATTCTTCTCTTTAACATAGTACCTGCCAAGTGGAAGATTCTTTACGGTTGCATAACCATCTGCATCCGTTGTGACGGTTGCTACCAGTGCATCCTTTGCAAAATACAGAGTTCTCTGTCCATCTGCATCTACCTGATGATCGGCAGTATAAATATCTTCTGCCGCATAGACTTCAAATTCAGCACCTGCAATTCCAGCCATTTCATACTGGAAGTCCTTATCAAATCCCTTTAACACTTCACCCTGTTTATAGATCTTTAACTGACCTTTGACCGGGGCATTGGTATATTCCACATCAATGACTGCATCTCCTGTGACAGGATCAGTCAGATAAGCAGTATCTGTATCAACGGCAACTGTCACATAGTTTTTGGATATCGTGTACCCATCGGGTGCCGTCACTTCCTCAATCCGGTAGTTACCAGGTTTCAGATTCTTTGGCAGTACCAGGTATCCTTCCTCATTTGTGAAATAGGATTTGTGTACCGTTGGCTTCGGATAGGATGTTGTCTGTTCCACATATTTCTGATTATCCAGGTCGTATACCTTAAATTCGGTATTCGCCAGGAGTACAGATTTCTGTGTTTCTGCATCCTTTTTGATGATCTTTAATTTTGCTTTGAATTCTTTATCCAGCAGCACTCGCCATGTCTGCGGTGTATCCGGATGATTCTCTGTGATCTTCACTACAAAATCATCAACCGGTGCATAGTTGTGTTTGCTTGTGGTTTCCCTCACCACATAAGTTCCATATGGAAGCGGAATCGATTTTGCATATCCTTTTTCATCGGTAAACATTTCTGTCTGACCATCTGCAGTCAGTACAACTGATCTGGCTGAATCAAAATCATAACTTCCATCTGCTTTTACTTTCAGATCACTGACAAGCCATGCTGAAAAACCAACTCCCTGCAGAAGATCTGCATCGGTCTTTCCGTTGTTTGCTGCCTTGATGATCTGAAATGGCTGTTTGATGACAGTTTCTTTACATACAGAAGTTCTTTCTACTGTCGGAACAGTAGCACCTTCGTAAGTACAGTCCACATCATGTTCTGTCGGATCCAGTACATATCCCACCGGAGCACTAAGCTCTTTCAGATAATACTTTCCAAGATACAGATCCGATACAGAGGCTTCGCCATTCTTATCCGTTGTCAGGGATGTGATCAGGCTGTCTTTCTTATGGATTGTTCCGGTTCTTCCATCCGGATGAACAATATCTTCCCTTGCATAAAGACCATATACCGCACCTTCCAGTGTTGCATCACCCTGGGCTTCATTGCCTGTCTCAGCATCCTGTTTTGCAATGTTGAGCTTTGCATTTACACGTTTGTCTGTTACATTTTTAGTCGTTGTCTTTCCGATAGCAAGAGTCACATTATAAGACTTTGTATCGATCTGATACCCTGTTGGAACAGAGATTTCTTTCAGATAAACAACTTCCTGTGTCTTTTCCATTGTGAGCTGTGAAGCACCATTCTGATCAGTTGCAGGCATCTCTGCGATCAGCTTTGTACATGCAGCATCAGAATAGATCCCGTACACTGCACCAGCCAGTGCATTTCCTGTATCCTGATCTTTCTTTACAATGGATACTTTGCATTCTTTTGTCCAGGTTACTTTAAAATCCACATATTTCTCATTTCCGACACCTTCACCGAAAACAAGAGCCAGGTCCTGTGTTCCAGATCCTGTTGTGATCTTATAGGCTGAATATTCCTTATCAATACTTCCTTTCATCTTAGAAGAGAAAGTAGCACTGACATTTTCTGCCTGATTAAGTGGTGCTGTCAGATAGAACTTTGTACCACCGGAAATCTCCACATTAGCCCCTGCAGCACTTGTTTTTCCGGTTGTCACATTTACAAGTTTTACACCTTTCGGCAGCTTGAAAGTGATCGTCTGCAGTTTATCCGCTTTGAATGTGATCACACTTGTTCGCTGGCTGTTTCCTTCCACATAAGCCTTTACATTAGATTCGGAAAAGCTCATATCTACAGACGGAATGTCCGGCATATTTACACAATAATTGTAAAGCTCCATTGCCAGGTTCTTTCCTGTTGCATTAGTTCCGGATGCCCAGTCACTGGATCCATTTGCATAAGCTGCTGCAAGATGGGTAATGATGAATCTCTTTCCTGCCGGAAAATCCGGATGTTTCTCATCGAAGAAACCATTCTCATCACTTGCTTTTGTTCCGTAATAGCAGACCTTTGCAAGTGTCTTTCCATCGGCAAGTTTCTGGATCGTATAAGTTCCATTTCCCGGTCCTTTTTTCGATGGTTCAACACAGTATGCTGTCGCATTGATGCTTCCCCATTTCACATAATATGGACAAGTCAGATAAGAACCTAATCCATAATCTGCGTAATAGTACCAGGAACCGGCTGTGACTGTGACTGATTTTGTTCCTGTTTCACCGGAAGCAAGCATCATTGGCATATCAAAAGTAATACTTTCGCCTGCTTCAAGATCTGCAAGAGCAACTTCCTGGTCAACAGCTTCCTGCATAACCTCTGAGAGTGTGATCCCTGTTTCCGGATCAACGGTCTCCTGATTCTCCGTTGCTTCGATCTCTGCATCAAATTCTTTTTCTGTCAGTTCTGTTTTGCTCTCCGTTTCAGCAGCACCAATTTCCTCTGTAGACGAGTCAGCTTCAGAATCCTCTGTTTCTGTCTCATCGGAAGAACCAGCATCCTGATCAGAAGAACTTTCTGACTGCGAATCTTTCTGCTGATCCGCTTCTTTTACCACGATCTTTCGATTGATCTGGTAGGTAGGGTGATTCGTTGTCTGTGGTTCTACATAATAGACTGCCTTATAGGAATTGGCATAATCGGTAGAAAAGTCATTCCCGTCCGTATCTTTTGCTTCCTGAAATGTAACTTTTACTTTGCTGTCATCCTGGATCGTAAGACCGGTATAATCACTCTTTACATCGAAATTGTCTCCAACCTTGATCTCATAATCCTTTGCAGTTACCACTTCATCTTCATCCAGCTGATCCTTGATCTCCTCATAATACGGAATCTTTTTTACAGATCCGGCATCATCAGAAGCATAGGCAACTGCGGGAGAGAGTACTGTCGATAGAACCGTTACTGCAGTCAATAAACCGGACATCACCCTGCGTGCTTTCTTTTTCACGTTCATTCTCTTAAATCCTTCCTTTCTGATTTTTTGTGTATGATTATCTGTTCGTGTCTGCGTATTATCTTTTATACGAAGATGATCGCCTCCTTTCCTGAAATTTGCGCTATTTGGGACAGTCAGCACAAGCTGAGATAACAGCACAAATATATGGCGGTACCTGTTTGTCACAAATACCGCCACATGATTTCTACTGTCATCCTCTTTTTAGATTCAGACATTTTATTTTGATTTAAGATTTAAGCGTTTTCCTGTTTTCTTTCCCGGATCCGTTCCTATATCAGTTTCCATCTCTGATACGTTTTCTTCTGGCAGACACGCAGCTTTTCGCTCTATGCATGTTCAAACCGAATATCACTCCGGGCAGGCTATTCATTTTTCAAGGAACATGAAGGTGCTCTATGCAAACCCTTCATATAACGAAACGCTCAGAGCCTGTTTTACAGTGGTCTAATTCAATTTTTTTAAAATTCTTCGTTTTCAGCCTTTTTTTTCATCGTTTTTAATGCCCTGTTCAGGAGGTCATTTACACTCTGCT
>OGEQ01000565.1_pt1 | contig 38171 bp, 43 predicted proteins | sample 1570731 | NCBI WGS metagenome assembly OGEQ01 (sample SAMEA2582132, study PRJEB24529) | metagenome | biome: Human gut stool | place: China | collected 2011
CGACCGGGTAGCCGCAGCCGGCACCGGCGCTGGCCACCGGATCGTTTTTAAGTTCTCAGACGCTGGCAGTCACATCACACAGAATGATGTTTGTCATGGTTCCCTCCTGAGACAAGTCATCTGTATGATCGGTAAAGTAAGCTCTGGCGGCAAGTCCCGTCTGTTATTTCGACGGTCAGAAACGGGCAACCGGCAGCTCCTTCCAGCGGGTGGTATATGCCGGTGACAGCATCTCCCGTTTCATCTGCCAGTCCGGCGCAATACCCCGTCCGGCAAACCAGACTTTCCCGAGTCCGGAATGATTAATGCCGTCGAGTACCTTCATCAGCGCATCGCTGTGCGGCCGTGGCTGCACGTCATCGAACAGATTCAGCTGCGCGACGCCGTTCGGACTGAAATCATTGAGCATTATCCCCGCTTTTGCGTAGCGGTGGCCATCGAGCCAGATCCTGTCCAGAGACCTGACCGCTGCCGCGATAATGTCCCGGGTGTCACGGGTAGGGGTGTTCAGTTTTTCCGTGGCCACGTTACCGTAATACGGCTCATTAACCGCAAAAGGGGATGTCTTGATGAAGGTGCTGATATGCCGGCAGTACTGTCGCTCACCGCGCAACTTTTCCGCCGCGCGCTCGGCATACTGGCAGACGGCCTGGCGCATTTCTTCGTAGGTGGTGATCCGCTGCCCGAAGCTGCGACTGCAGACAATCTGCTGTTTCGGCGGCGGCGCTTCCTCCAGCAAAATGCAACTCTCGCCGTTCAGCTCACGTACCGTGCGCTCCAGCACTACGTTGAAGTTTTTCCGGATAAATGTGGGGTTCGTCAGCGACAGCTGCAGGGCGGTGGTGATCCCCATAACGTGCAGCTTTTTCGCTATCCGGTTCCCCACGCCCCAGATTTCTTCCACCGGCTGCAGGCTGAGTAATTTTGCCGTTCTGCGTGGATTTTCGGGCGACAGCGCCAGTACTCCCCTGAATTGTGGCCATTCCTTTGACGCCCACTGCGCCGATTTGGCCAGTGTTTTTGTGGCGCCGAAGCCGACACCGATCGTCAGTCCGGTTCCACTGAGAACATGCCCACGCAGCTGCCTGCCAAAATCCTCCAGATCCATACAGTGGCCAATTCCCCGGGCATCCAGGAAACATTCGTCAATTGAGTATTGTTCGACGCGGGGCGACAGCTCTTACAGCAGGGCGACCACACGGTTACTCAGGCTCGCGTAGAGCTCGTAGTTGCTGGAAAAAACGTACAATTTTTCAGGAAACTGCGCCTCTTTGAGCTGGAACCAGGGGGGTCCCATCTTTATACCCAGCAGTTTGGCTTCAGCACTCCGGGCAATAACGCAGCCATCGTTGTTACTGAGAACGACGACAGGTTTGCCGCGCAAATCCGGCCTGAAAACCTTCTCGCAACTGGCGTAGAAGGAGTTGACGTCAGCCTGGGCGAACATCAGTCTGCCCTCCGGGTTTTATGAATGAAGGCTGTCACCACGCCGAAAATTTGCAGCGTTTCCGGATCCGGGTACAGGGAAGGGAAGTCCGGGTTCATCGCCTGCAGGGCTGGCCGCGGCGTCAGAAGCAGGCGTTTTACCGTAAATTCACCCTCAATTTCCGCGATAACAATATCCCCGTGCCGCGGCTGTTCTGCTTTATCCACGACCAACAGATCGCCGGAATAGAGGCCAATATCAGTCATTGAGTTGCCAATCGCCCTGACAAAATAGGTGGAGTGGCGCCGGTGAATGCAGTACTCATTCAGATCCAGTTCAGACTCAGTGTAGTCTGCTGCCGGTGACGGAAAACCCGCAGGGCATCGCTCTGTGAACAAAGGAATTTTTACTATGCTGGCTTCTGATACTGCAGGAATGAACTTCATCGTTTTTTCCCTCGCTTAATGCTGTATATATATACAGCGTGCGCCTGGAGACCGGTAAAGATCAAGGGGTGAAAGTCCCCGACCATTGAAGGACCAGCAATCCACAGGGTCCCCGAGTCATGCGCTGTATACCGTGAGGTATGGGGCGAAGCGTTGACAGGGGTGTTGACAGGCCAGCCATTGAGCCACGAAATGTATATTAAATTCCCGGGTGCCGACGTTGTACTGTTCACGGAAGGCAACATCATAGGGTGCGTTACTGCGAGTGCCATATGGACCCGGCGGGGTCTGAGACCCTGGCATGTCAATACGATCTTTACGCGGGAACCGGGAGATCTCCCCTCTGACCATCTGCCAGTGCCGGAGATGGCCCGCACCGGGAAGGCGAGGAGCCGAAGCCGGTGATGTACGGAGAGGAGAAGTCGGACTCGCTCATAGTAGCTGCGAAGCTGGCGAACAATCCGCAAGGAGCGGAGTCAGTGGAGCGAAGGAGCGGGGCCAAGGGAAACGCGGAACAGCCACACATGCGCCGGACGCAGAGCCGGGAAAGTATGTCACAGAGGCTGTCACGCGTGCGGGAAGCTGCGAAGCAGCGGAAGAAAGAACGGTTTACCGCATTGTTCCACCTCCTGACAGCAGAGGCACTGGAGAACGCATTCCTCTCTCTGAGCAGGAAAGCGGCTGCCGGAGTTGATGGTGTCAGGTGGAAGGACTACGCCGAAAACCTGAAGGTCAACATAGCAGATCTGCACCGGAGGCTTCATCAGGGCAGTTACAGGGCTCAGCCCGGCAGGCGGCACTACATCCCGAAAGCGGATGGAAAACAGCGCCCGCTCGGCATCGCCTCACTGGAGGACAAAATCGTCCAGTATGCGCTGGTTAAGATCCTGAATGCAGTCTACGAAAATGATTTTATGGGGTTTTCATACGGGTTTAGACCCGGGCGGAGCCAGCACAATGCGCTGGACGCACTAGCCACAGCGCTGGTTCGGACCAATGTAAACTGGGTACTGGATGCCGATATCAGTCAGTTCTTCGACAAGGTAAGCCATGAATGGCTAATCAGGTTCATAGAACACAGAATCGGCGACCAGAGGGTAATCAGGCTCATACGAAAGTGGCTCACAGCCGGGACCTCAGAGGAAGGAGAATGGCGGGCATCGGAGGAAGGCACCCCACAGGGTGCGGTTATCTCGCCGCTGCTGGCAAACATCTACCTCCACTATGTCTTCGATCTGTGGGCGCATCAGTGGCGACGCCGCCATGCAACAGGCAATGTGGTCATGGTCAGATACGCAGATGACATAGTCATCGGGTTCGACAAGCGAATCGACGCTCAACGCTTTCGTATAGCCATGCAGCGCAGACTCAAGGAGTTCGGACTCACGGTACATCCGAAGAAAACCCGACTGATGGAGTTCGGCCGCTTCGCAGCCGAAAACCGCGCCAGCAGGGGAAAAGGTAAACCAGAAACGTTCAACTTCCTCGGGTTCACGCATATCAGTGGGAAAGATCGTAGTGGCAGGTTCATGCTGATACGAAAGACACGCCGGGATAGGATGACGGCGACACTGAAAGCGATCAAGGACGGACTACGAAAGCGCTGGCATTATTCAATCCCCGAACAGGGAAAATGGCTCAGGAGAGTGGTTCAGGGATACCTGAACTACCACTCAGTCCCGGGCAACTATCCCATGATGCGGAAGTTCAGGATATACGTAACAGACCTCTGGCGACGGGCGCTGAGGCGCAGGAGCCAGCAGGATGATACGACATGGACGAAAGCAAACAGACTGGCAGCCGTATGGCTGCCGAAGGTTCGGGTTCTGCATCCATGGCCTGTGGAGCGGTTCACCGCCAGACACCCAAGGCAGGAGCCCGGTGCGTGAATAGCGCACGCCGGGATCTGTGCGGGGGGTACCCGGTAACGGGTATCCCTACCGCAACATTATTTTGCGGAGGCCGTTTTTTTTCAAGTCATCTTGTTGCCGTTGTCTGTAACCATTTGCTGTTCCTGCAAAAACAGGGAAATTTCAGAAGGATCGCTGCCAGTCCGGAGAATCGTTATCTAATAAAATGTAATATACTGAAGTACAGTGCATTTATTCTGAGTGGAGTGATTATGAATACGGGTTTAAGGCAGGTTCTGCGATATGCAGGCGTCCCGGTTGACGCCGCTGAACCGGTGCGCCGGCAATTCGGTAGCCGCCTGATTTTAATCGTGACGGTTGCTCTTCTTCCGCTGTTGATTGTTGACGTCCCTCAGTGGCTATTTGTGCTCTCTCAGATTATCTGGGGAAGCGGTATGTACATTGGTATCTCCGTGGCCAGTGATAAACCAGATCGCCGATAAGCTCAGAACGAGAGGTCTCCCGGGCCGCCTGGTGACGGGCAGCTGATAAACTGGCGCCATGCCATCAACACCGGATAAGGACGTCGCCGGCTTGTCTTTGCCGCCGGCTCCGCTTTGTCCGGCCCCCTCCCTCCGGTCTGCGGCCTTTATACGCAGCCATCGCGTCGCGATGCCAGCTTCTGCTTTTCTCCCTGCGCTCGTAAACCGCGACAGGGGACCTCATGTTGTATCTCCTGCATCGCTTCGGGTAGTGCCGTGCCTTCACTTTAGCCCGGCCGCTGCAGATGCAAGGGTTCGCTGGCGCCGCCATCCTCGCCCGGTCGCAGTTTTTTTATGAAGCTCGCCGTTCTTCCCGTCGTTTTCTCGCTCAGGTTTCGCTCTAAAACCGTCCAGACCAGCTTCGTGCTTTATCTGCGCTGCGGCCTCCGGTGTCGCCCTTGCATCTTCCGCTTTCCGCCGGGCTGTCGTGTCGGCACGGCACAACCCGGTGCCGCAATCTTATGAACCTGTGGAGGTTGCTATGTATCATGCCCGTCAAACCATGCTGAATGTAGAGGAGTCCGACCGTCTCTCGTTCCTGCCGGCTCTGTTTGGTAACGATTTTCTGGCCGGAGAGATGCAGGTCTATGCGCTCGCTGAGAAACACATCACCGATTACTGCGGAGGCTTCTGGCATTTCATCCGTATTCCGGAGGGCGGCGGCTACATGATGCCTGACGGTGACCGTTTCCATCTGACTAACCCGGATAACTGGTTTGATCGGTCCGTCAGCGCGGATGCGGCCGGAGTTATCATTACGGCGCTGGCGATCAACCGCCGTATCTGGCTGCACCATGAACGCGGTGATGCTGCGGGAATCGCAGCTGTGGAATTTCATTGACTCTCATGACGAATGCGCTGCTATTTACGCGGCTCTGGACTGATACTATATCGGGGCGCCCGACGCCCCGTTTAAGGTCTGAGACGGCACGATCTGTGAGGAGCTTACCCGGCTTCGCAGATCGGTGCGGCCGCGCGAAAATCCTGGCAGGCTTCGCCTGCCGGTGAGGCGGTTCGCCACACCTGCGGCGCTGCGTACTGGCCTCACCTCAGCAGGTCGCCAGTTAAGGATTAAGAGCGTAATATCTGCGTACCTTTTCTTCTTTTGCTGAATTTGCGTATGTCGCAGTGGAATATTGCCTCTTTTTCAAAGGAGGAGCAGGACAAAGTTGCCGTCGATAAGGTGGCTGCTGATGTTGCCTGGCAGGAGCGCATGAACAAGCCCGTCATGCCGGAACTTGTTGAACGGGAACAGCCTGAACACCTGCGCGAATATTTCCATGAACGGTTCCGCGTACATCGACTGAACAGTCAGCAGCTGCCGCGCGCAAATGCACCCGAATATAATAAACCGGGCGATGATCAGCAGAATTGATTTTCTTACTCAGTGTGTCCAGGGAGGGTAATCTGTGCGTATGTCTCTGATGTTTGCTGCCGTGACGCTTTTAACAGGTATTAACCTGTTTTTTATTCCGTTTCAGCCTGTTCCGGCTCTGTGGGGGGCTATCCTGGCCGTTGCTTTTGTTCTGATTAATGTCGTGGCGGATAAGCTGCGCCTCTGGAGTGGTATTGCGTGGATTATCGTTGCCGGCATCATCATAACGCTGATGCTGAAGGGGAAAGAGCCGGGTGACGAATTTCGTGTCCTGATCACCGTTTTCGCTTTCCTGGCTTCAATCTGGTATAGCGTTGCGCAGTTCAGGAAGGAAAATAAGCTCCGTTCCTGACGCCCCGTCTGGTATGCCGCCGGTTTATCATGGCTTCTTTCCGGCGGCATGAAAAACATATTCTCTCCAGCCTGCATCTTTACGTTTCCGGCTTGCTCCCTGCTGTCTGTCTGCTTTCTCTTCTTCTTCCTGCTGTGATGTCTCTTTTTAACCCTTAAAGGCTTTAAAAGCACACCCGCACTGGACACCTTCGGCTCCCGGCCAGCTGCGCTGTCCAGTCGTCGAGCCACACTCCGCTAACCGCGAAAAGACGCGGTAAGCTCCGCCGAACCCGCTACGCGGTTTCGGGCCTGGCGGCTAGTGTCTGATGTCTGAAGTCAAGGTCAACGGCAGCGCTTGCTGCGACCGTTCCGGCCGCGCCGCTTTCACCGTGCCGGCGATAAAGCTGCCGGCACTCTGCAGGGCAACACCGTTTCGCGCCCGCGCTCTTCGTCGTTGCGGCGGGTGCCTGCTCCTTTCCCCTGGTACCCGTATCACCCGTTTGAGTCCATTCGCCGGGGCTGAGACAAGCACAACCCGTCTTGCTGTCTAGGGGACGGCAGAGCCTTTCGCAATAAATTTTTCCCGGCCATTCCGCTGCGCTTCATTAGACCGAAAAAAATTTCCCGCTCACCCCCGGACATCTGCACCGGGCCGTGCTCGTTTACGCCCTTGCGGCGAACGGCTCTCAAACGGGTGAAGGTTATATCCAGGGGGCAGGTTCAGCAGGTCCCCGCAAAACGTCAAAACCGCGGCCCCGGCAACTCAACGGGTGATGGTTAAAAAATTAAACAGGTGAAGGAGAATAATATGCGTTTAGCATCCCGATTTGGACTTACTCATTCCATTCGTCAGGAACGCCCACTGACTAACGATGAATTAGTCAAGGTTGTACCTTCTGTGTTTTCAGAAGAAAAGCATAATTCACGTAGTGATCGCTATACCTATATTCCAACCATTACACTGCTGGATAAATTACGTGAAGAAGGTTTCCAGCCATTTTTTGCCTGTCAGTCACGAGTAAGGAATGAGGATAAACGGGGGCATACTAAGCATATGGTAAGACTTCGCCATGAAGGGGCCAATAAAGGAACAGAAGTACCCGAAATCATTCTTCTTAACTCGCATGATGGATCGTCCAGTTATCAAATGATCCCGGGTATGTTCCGTTTTGTATGCACAAATGGCCTTGTGTGCGGTACGTCGTTTGGTGAGATTCGTGTACCTCATAAAGGTGATATTGTTGGAAGGGTTATCGAAGGTGCTTACGAAGTTCTGGGAATTTTCGATAAAATAACTGAAGGCGTTGATGTCATGAAGTCTATTACATTAACCAAGGAAGAACAGCGTCTGTTTGGACAAGCTGCATTAACCTACCGATATGAAGATGAAAATAAATCTTCGGTCAGTATTGAACAGATAATTCATCCGCGCCGTTATGAAGATAAAAAAGATGACATCTGGACTACATATCAAAGGGTCCAAGAAAATCTGATTAAAGGTGGTTTGCCTGGCCGAACTGAAAAAGGGAAAAGAACAACAACCCGGCCAGTAAAAGCAATCGATGGTGATGTTAAACTCAATAAGGCATTGTGGTTAATTGCGGAGAAATTCCGCACTCTTAAAGGCTAATTATAAGCGCCGGGCAGCTGTCCGGCGCTTTGATGGTGGGAATACTTATGTTTGAATTTAAAGCTGTCTGTATCAGTATTTCACATATGGAAGAAGGTGATATCAGAGTTCTTCAGGTGCTTTCATCAACAACCAATTATCTAACTTGCGATAGTTACTTAGAGTGGATACATGATACACCTTATGGTTGTGTTATAAGGATGTATGATTTCAAACGCCATCTTCTGGCGCTAAAAAGAGGTGGGGTGTCAAAATTTTTACGCAAAAATCTCATACTAATGCACCGGGAGGGCGGGTATCTGCTTTTTCATTTTGATAGTGATGCCGATTATTATCCAGGTATAGATGCCGTAGATTTTTAAGAAATTCAAGCCTTCTTATATCAGAAGGCTTTTTAGTTCATGGCGATTTTCTGATCTTTAGAAGAAGTTCGTTTGCTTGCTTTGATAGCCGTGTAGTAGTAATGGATCTTCTTCGCATACTCGTAACGTCTTGCTGCCTGGCGCGGGGTCTTTTTGAAGCCTGCATTGTATGCCCCGACTGCATCCCACGAAACGCCCCACTTTTTAAACGCCTGAGCCAGATAATAGGCTCCGGTGTAGATGTTAAGACAAGCATCGCTAAGAAGATGATCCGGTTTTATTCCATATCGCGACAGTTCGTTGAAATGCTGCGAGTCAATTTGCATCAGGCCTGATCCATAACCCGTAACAGGATTACGCCCAATCGCATCAATTTTAAATCGTGATTCTTGCCATGATATAGCACGCAGGAGATCCGGATCAATTTTGTAATCCCTGCCAGCCATATCAAAACAGTCTGCTGCCATTGATGACAATGGTATTAAAGACAGGATGATACCAAACGCTGCTCCCTTCATGAATTCCCCTCCGTGCCAAATCCCGGAATAACCTTAACCCATCCAAGACCGAGACTCAACATATATGCACTCCTCACCACAAAATGACCACACCCCACGCAAAATTAAAATTTTGCAGATTTCACTTTAGCTTCAGTGGCTTAACTGTAGTTATATTATTTTGTTTTATTTTTTTTAATATATATGTGAGTTGCCGGCGAGTCAGTAGTAAGTCGTCGGTAAGTCTATAGCGACTCGTTTACGACTCACTCTTTTATAATCAGATGTTTAAAGCAACTTAACTCTAGACTTAAGTTGTTATGTGACTCGTAATGCAACTTACTTAGACTCTAGACTTAAGTTTAGAGTTGTAATGAAGGTAAACTCGCGTTATCTTCTCGTCATAATATCTTGCTAGATGCTGTTTTTAATAAAGGAACCGAAATGGCCAGGGTACAAGCTTATGCCAGTGATGAAGTTGCTGAAAAAATTAATGCAATAGTTGAAAAGCGAAGGGCTGAAGGGGCAAAGGAAAAGGATGTTAGCTTTTCAAGTGTTGCTTCGATGCTCCTTGAATTAGGCCTTCGAGTCTATGAGGCTCAAATGGAAAGAAAAGACTCTGGGTTCAACCAAACTGAGTTTAATAAGATTTTGCTTGAGAATGTCATGAAGACTCAGTTTACCGTATCCAAACTTTTGGCTATTGGCTCCCTAAGCCCTCATGTTACAGGTGATGAACGATTCGAGTTCCGTAGCATGGTGAGCAACATTCGAGAAGATGCAAAAGATGTCATTTCTCACTTTTTCCCTGAGCAGGAAGAAGAGTAAGACCCGGTGTGTATTTCTGGTGGTTTGTAATTAATTCAGTAGTAAAAAAAGAATAATGATCTGGCTTTAAAAAGTGACATGGAAGAATAGGGAATATAGAATACTTACAGGGTTGTAATAAAATTTGTTGAAGCGTTGACGTCCGGGGCTAGTCCCCCCGGACGTCAACTATCCATAGTGTCCTTTAGTGGAGGCGCCTATGTGTGCGAAGGATCGTAGTCAAATTGCTGTACGCAGTCAAACAGATTCCATTCATTCTATGCGCGAGATGCTTAATATTTCATCTTGCCCTGCCTTTATTCGTGATTCCCGGGGCGACGTAATTCACACCAGCCCAACCTTTGATAAAATTTTCTTAACATCTGAGTGCGCTGGAACATTTGATACACCAAGTGCACCTGGAAGCTGGTTTCTTGATCTCTCCCTTGAAGTCAAACTGGAACTGATGCAGTCAGAACTGAAATCATTTTCAGAAGGTTCTGCTGTACTGGTCAAAAAAAATTGGTTGGTAGATTCTCTTTGGACTGTTTTTATTGAAACGTTCACAATTAATGAGGAGACCTACAGTAAGTGGGTCTTTATCAAGGAAGGTGATCAGATTCCTCAGCCTTCAAGGGAATATAATGAATTTTCGAAAAAAATGCAGAGATATATTGAAAGAATTCAGCGGTCAGCAAAATCTGAATGGGCTATCTTTAATCTATATGCGGTTGGGTTTTCACATGCTTCTATTTCAAAAATTATTGGAATAGAGGTGCAAACATCAAAGAATACAGTTAGCAAAATAAAAAAGAATTGAACTTTGATAGTCGTGATTACATTATTTTGTCATCAATTTATACATTAAGTTATGGAAGGTTTGTTTCGAACGTGCTGGGTATATTGAAAGCTGGTGTTAGTGGTTTGTTAAATCAATAGTACCATTGGTACTGTTGATTTGTGAAAATAATTTACTCAATATTTCTCCTTAGTTCGTTTACTTTTAAATCCTCCAATGTAAGATTTATTAAAGGTTGGTAATCTTACTTTGGAGGTCGATTGGAAAGAGCGATTAGGAGCAACGCACGACCTGCGCCTGGAAAAAATGTGCTTTTAAAATTAGATGAAGAAACTAATCGTCGACTCATCAAAGCAAAAGACAGAAGCAGAAGAAGTAAAACAGCTGAAGCTTATTTGAGACTGAAAGATCATCTAGAACGTTTTCCGGACTTTTATAACTCGGAACTAGCCGTACCAGGAGGTGAAAAGGAAGAGTGATTTAACATCATAGTCATAAATCTGTTTTATATATCAACCATTCTTTTTAAAGGAAATAAATATGAATGCTGTATTAAGTGTTCAGGGCTCTGCTGTCTCTGATAAAACCAAACCGTCTTTTATGTTCCGCGTTTTCAATAAAAAGAAAGCCCTGAAAGTCGCTAAAGTTGCGCTGCCGGTTGCTGCTGTGGCGGCGTTCTTCCCGGATGCTGCGATGGCCACCACCACGGCAACCGACCTGATGAAGTCCGGGGATGCGACCGTTAAAGGCACGTTTGGTAAGCAATCCAGCGTAGTCAAATGGGTGGTTCTGGCAGAAGTCGTCGCCGGTGGCATCATGTACATGATGACCAAAAATGTGAAGTTCCTGTTTGGCTTCGCGATTATTTCCACCTTTATCACCATCGGTATGTCGGTCGCCGGTTACTGACAGGAAGCACGTGATGACGGGAGACGAATTAAAGCGATACCGTTTCCCGGAAACACTGACTAACCAGTCCCGCTGGTTTGGCTTATATCTCGATGAACTTATCCCGGCCGTGATTTGTCTCGGCTGGGGTTTCTGGACCAGCAAGTTCATTTTTGGCATAGCTTCAGCGGTACTGGTTTTCTGGGGTATCAAGAAACTGAAAAAAGGGCGGGGCAGTTCCTGGCTACGCGACCTGATTTACTGGTATCTGCCAACCTCCCTTCTTAAAGGTTTCTTTCATGATGTTCCGGACTCCTGTTTCCGGCAGTGGATTAAATAAATCAACGGGGAAATAACATATGGAACATGGTGCCAGACAAAATACCACCCGCGTTATCGCTGTGGGATTTATCAGTCTGGGGACACTCCTGACCCTCAGTCTTGCGACCAATATTATCCAGGGCATAAATAATTACCGTCTGCAGACGGAACAGAAAGTGGCGGTGACACCGATGTTATTCCGTGCACCCTTTGCGGTGTCTCAGAACCAGGCTGACGCTTCTTATATTGAGCAGCTGGGCCTGTCCTTTGTTGCCCTGCGTCTGAATGTCACCCCGGAAACGGTTGATGCCCAGCATCAGCAGCTTCTCCGGTATGTATTACCCGCCTCGCAGAACAGCCTCAAGGTCCAGCTGGCTGAAGATGCGAAACGCATTAAAGACAATAACGTTAATTCCACCTTTTATATGACGTCGATGCGTGCCTGGCCGGCAGAGAACCGCGTGGATATCCGGGGTGAGCTGAAAACGTGGATTGGGGATTCCAAACCCTACAGTGAAATTAAAAGTTATGTCATTCAGTTCAGTCGTGTCGATGGTGTCAGCTGGCTGGCGCGTTTTGGAGAAATAAATAATGAAAAAAATTAACCCGTTATTTATTTCAGGTTGTCTGCTGTTGGTCGCCCCTGCGATGTCAGCGACCCTTAGCGGTACGCTGGCGCCGACAGTGGTTCCCCTGACCAATGGCGGTCAGGCAAATATTGCCGTGAGTAACACCGATCCGAATCTGTTCACAGTACCTGGAGATCGCATCACGGCGATAAACAGCCTGGACGGCGGCCTGACAAACCAGGAGCAGACCGACAGCGGCGGCGCCATTCTGGCGACCGTCAGTAAAAAACCATTCACCTTCATTGTGGAAACCGAACGCGGGCTGAACTTCTCCATTCGTGCCGTGCCCCGTGCGGGCTCAGGCCGGACAATTCAGCTGGTCAGCGAGCTGGCGGGTACCCCCGGTCCGGCAAAAGCCTGGGAAGAGTCGAACCCCTATGAATCGTTACTGGTTTCGCTGAATCGCGCCGTGCGTCAGGGCAGCGTACCCGATGAGTATCAGTCTGTCCCCGTCACTTCTGAAGTGCTGCAGGTGCCGGCTGGTCTGCGCGCCACTGCCGATCGGGTCTGGGTCGGTCATCACCTGAAAGTTGTCCGTTACAGTCTGGACAATGTCTCCCTGTCGGCCCGTATGGTGCGTGAAAGCGATTTCTGGCAGCCCGGAACACGTGCCGTCATGTTCAGTACCCCGGCGGGCCTGCTGACTGCCGGTGGTCGCATGCAGATCTGGGTCACGACGTCAGATGAAGGAGTGAAGCGCTGATGGCCAACTTCAACACGCTGATCAAACGTAAGCAATATATCTGGCTGGGACTCATTCTGGCGGGCGGCGCGGCAGCAGTCGGAGGCGGGCTGTATCTGTCAGATCTGAACATGAGCTCTGATGAGGAAGCCCCGGCTCAGGGCGAACCCGCACCGGATATGACCGGGGTGGTCGACAGCAGCTTCAATAGTAAGGTGGAGCAGCACGCGACAACAGAAATGCAGGCGACTGCCGCTGATCTCAACAAGCGTTTTGACTCCCTGCAGGGGGAAGTGAACCTACTGAGTAAGGCGCGAACCGCTGACCAGATACGTATCGACAAACTCAGCAGTGACAATGAAGCCATGCAGAATCAGCTGAAGGCGCTGGGCGTGAAACCGGCTGTCTCTGGTGGCGAGCCCGCGCCGACTCCTCCGTCACCGCCACCCGGTCCGGAAGGGGAGCCGCAGCCAGCCAGTTATCCGCCGCAAACCGGCGCCGCGGTACCGCCTCCGACGGCATTCTATCCGGGAAATGGTATGACACCGCCGCCGCAGGTCAGTTACCAGTCTGTACCGGTACCAAACCAGATACAGCGTAAAACGTTCAGTTACGACAAAGGAAAAAAAACGAAGTCATTGCCGTACATTCCGTCGGGGAGCTTTGCAAAAAGCATGCTTATCGAGGGGGCAGATGCCAACGCGTCTGTTACCGGGAATGAATCAACTGTACCGATGCAGTTGCGTATCACCGGTCGCGTGGAAATGCCAAACAGCAAAACCTACGACCTGACAGGGTGTTTTGTGGGCGTTGAAGCCTGGGGCGATGTTTCCAGCGAACGCGCCATCGTCCGTACCCGCAATATCAGCTGTATCAAAGGTGATAAAACCATCGATCAGCCCATTAACGGCCACGTTTCCTTTATGGGGAAAAACGGGGTTAAGGGAGAGGTGGTGATGCGTAACGGAAAAATCCTCGGCTGGGCATGGGGGGCCGGTTTTGTTGACGGGATTGGTCAGGGCATGGAACGGGCTTCACAGCCGGCAGTTGGCCTGGGGGCAACCGCATCTGTTGGCGCCGGTGACGTTCTGAAAATGGGAGTCGGCGGTGGTGCATCTAAAGCTGCGCAGACGCTGAGCGAGTACTACATCAAAAGGGCCGAGCAGTATCACCCGGTCATTCCGATTGGTGCCGGCAACGAAGTGACCGTCGTGTTCCAGGATGGATTCCAGCTGAAAACGATTGAAGAGCTGGAAGCGGAAAAGAACGGGCAACAGCAGGCTCAGAATCAGGAGGCGGAGCCGGCACCGCAGGCTGATGCACATCATCAGTCAGGCGGCGGTATGAACGGATTCAATACTGACGAGATGCTGAAAAAGCTGGGCAAACTTGATCCGCGTGAGTTCTCTCCGGGCGCAGCGCCGCAGGGGGAAAATAATGGCTAGTTCGGGCGATTAAGGAAAATACCCAGCTCAGGATGAACCTGAAAAAATAACCGATAAATAGCGAGAAATATTATGAAGGAGTTAATGCTGTTAATTCCTCTGGGCAGCGCTTTGCTCTTAACCGGGTGCGCGGGCACAGAGACTGAATTTCAATGTAATGCCACGACGTCGGATACCTGTATGACGATGGAGCAGGCAAATGAAAAAGCGAAGCTGAAGGAGGAACGCAGTGATGCAAAGCCGGCTGCGGCCGGGTTGCCACAACTGGCTGAGGGTAATTTCAGAACCACGTCAGTTAATTCGTACCCGTTGCCGCCTCAACCCAACCTGAACCGGGCCAGAGTGGCAGCGGAGAGAGAACGAGCACGTGCAGTGTACCTAAATAATCCAACGGCAAAGAATGAGGCAATATATTTCGAAACCGAGAAAAGGCTCCAGTCTTTGCCGGTAGTGAAAATGTCTTTACCAGTAGTGGCGTCAACGTTTACGTCACCGTCAACACCGCCAGGTAATTATCCCCGGCCATTAAGAAAAGGGGAGGAGACAACGTCATTGTGGATAGCGCCGTATGTGGATTCAGATGATGTATATCACCAGCCAGCAACGGTTCTTTTTGTCGTAAAACCATCGGCGTGGGGACAGCCTCGCCTTAATTGATTCACAGCGCCATTGCTGGCGCTGCAGTAGTGTTCCATTTCTGAATTATAACGAGTGCCCTCTGCGTTGAAAGGGATGGGCGGTAGCGTGCTCAGACGAAGATATTACGCTCTTGTATCTTTACGTAAGGGTTATTTAAAAGGGTGGGTTGAATATGATTAATTATTTAACATTCTCTTATAGACTTATTCGGGCTGACTCATTTTATATATTTTATTTTTTCTCGCTATTGGCATGGGGGTGATAGTTGGATGTTTTGTATCAAGTGTGTTTGAGAGAAGGGGGTTGCGCGGTTGCATGTTCTCTGGGGTGTTGATTTTTCATGTTATAACCGCCCTTGTTATTTTGTCACCAGAGGATACTTATAAAGATATGATTTTTAGAAAAAAGAATACACTGTATACATTAACAAACTGCAAGGTATCAGCTTTCGATGCTCAACAAGGATTTAATGGCCGCAAAGACGCCTGGTCATGTCCTGATGGAATAACCCGCTACCTTCCCGTTAAGCACAGGCCAGAGGGAAGTTCACCTGAATATAAAATGCAATGATGTTTTTAAATGAAAGCAAAGGCTGGTTATGAGTGAATTATTCAAATGGACGATGGCTGTGGTGTTTTTATTGACATATTATAGCCTGTTTTTTTCTACTGACAGTAATACAGTGCCCGAAGTTCTTTCTCATCACTGGAAAAATGACTGCCGGTTGCTTGAGACTAATATTGATAAAGGTTTTTTCTCTCCAGCGCAAAATAGACTTCAGTGTGGTGATGTTATTGAAAATGTAAGCAAGTCTGATTATGACAGAGCGATAAGTGGCGATAAGCAAACAACTATCGCAGAGGCAATGAAAGAAATATTCATTCGTTAATATATAAACAGAGGCAATAAAGTATGCATGCCTTTATTTTTCTGGTGCTGATGACGCCGAGTAGTGGCGGTGGGATTTGGGATATTACTCCCATGCCTAATACAGATGTCTGCATAAAAATGCTACGGGTACTCGAAGCACGTGGGGGCAGAGGTTACGGAAGTAATACAGGAGAGTGCATTGAAATTAAAACCCGCGAGCCTTTAAGCAGCGTGATAGAAACATTGAATGAGGGTGGGTAAATGGCTGAATACCAGTTAAGTTTTGATGGTTTTGTTCGACTTTTTTTTTGCAATGGCAATCATTATCTGCGGTTACGGCTATGTAATTGTTGGTGTTTTTATAAGAGATACGCTTGCCTATATTTTAATGTTGTTTGGGCTTACAGGTCTCAGTGCTTTATTTTCTTTCATGGTGTTTAAGGATAAAAAATGTGGGCGGACTCTCCTGATTTGACGCTGTCAGTAATAACGGGATTCTTTACAGCCACAGTGATCTTTTATATGTTTTATGTCTTGATTTATTACTTTGATCGGATGGGGCAGGTGAATAGTAAGACCGATGGTCAGTATTAACAATCTCACGTTATTTGAAAGTATGCAGCATAAGGAATAAGAAAGTGAAAGCGTACTATATACTTGGACATAACGTTGCATGGCTTAACGGTATATGCCTGATTCTTTTTGTTATTGGTGTGGTCGGTGCGCTGGCAATGGTTGCCATCCCTGAAAAATTCAATCTTCGAGTTAACAGAGGCGATACATTCATATACTGTGCGCTTATAGCGGTGGTTGGGTTTTCCGGAATGTTCGTTATCTCCATTCACTCATTTTCAATTGATGAACTTGAAGCAGGTAGACACTGGAAAGACGACTGCAAGACACTTGAGGTAAACATGCCGACAGGCGCTTTTACCAGCCCTGTTAATAAACTGGACTGTGATGGCATCATCATTAATGTGCCTGGCGGGCAGTATTATTCGTATATCCATCAGTGGGAATTATATAAAGCTAACTCAAAATGAAATGCTGATTAACAAACTGGATTGACCGGTAGGGATGGACAATGGAAAGACAACAAGAAATTGACCAGCAATTTGGTTTTTTGGTAGTTCTTCTTTTAATTGTGTTAACTGGATATCTTTTTGTGCAGCATGCCAATAGGCAGCTCGCCACTCCAGAACAACTGCAAAGTATTATTCATGACACACCTTGCGCGGCTGAGGCTATTCGGATGGCTCTTCAAGCTAATACTGGCACTTCGTCAACGTCATTAACTTTTAATGACGCCAAAAAAATGGCTTCAGAATGCAAGAATAAAGAAGAGGTTAAAGCAGTACGTGAAAAACAACTTAACGCACTGAACGCTATGAGCAAATAATCAGGGGGTGGATATGATGCTGTTTTTTAGAAAGTATGGGTTTTTGTTTATCCCTCCAGTCTACTGGCTCATCTATCTGGGAGCCAGACTGACATACAATGGACTGGCAGGAGAGTTTTCTCCTGATTTCCTTCAGTGTATTCGACATGAAGGCGTCTATATTATCTGTAGTCTGTGTGTCTTTTATTTTTTCTGCCTGGAGGTGGAAATTAGTGATGGGGAGTTCTCAGCGAACATTCTGTTCCTGATTGTTTTCTTTCATGTGGTTTTGTTATTTATCACTCTGCTTATTTGTTTGTGGCAAGGGGCGATGTTGTTGGATGCGATCTTTATGGGGCAGATTATTGCATCCATGTGTTTATTGTTTTTCATTCCTGTGCTTTCCATTATAAGAAGGAGTTTCTAGTGCGGATATGAATATTCTTCTTGCCATTTATTACCCTTGTTATTTTGAAATGTTCTTAAAGGAACGCCTGCATGAGTAATAACATCATCGATGCCGTCACCCAGACTGTGAATTCACTGGTATCAGCACTGAAGCTGCCCGACGAATCTGCAAAAGCCAATGACACGCTGGGCAGCATGAATTTCCCCCAGTTCAGCCGTATTCTGCCCTATAAGGATTATGATTCCGCGACCGGTCTGTTTATTAATAACAAAACCGTCGGTTTTATGTTTGAGGCGCGTCCTTTACCCGGAGCGGATAAAAGTATCGTCGCCACACTGGAGCATTTACTGCGCAGCAAACTTCCCCGGGGCGTCCCGGTCAGTTTTCATCTGGTCTCCAGCAAACTGGTCGGCAATGATATCGACTACGGTCTGCGTGAATTCCGCTGGAGTGGTAAACAGGCTAAAAAGTTTAACGCCATCACCCAGGCCTACTATCTCCGGGCAGCGGAGACGAAGTTCCCCCTGCCTCCTACACTGGATTTACCCCTAACGCTGCGTAACTACCGCGTGTACATCTCCTGCTGCGTGCCCCGGAAGAAGAACTCCGCCACGCAAATTGTGGAGATGGAGAACCAGATAAAAATCCTGCGGGCGTCACTGGGCGGGGCTTACATTCCGACGCGTATCCTTGATGCGGCCGGGCTGGTCGAACTGATGCGTGAGCTCATTAACCCGGACCCGCACGAGATGTACCGCGTACCGTATAAGCTGGACCCCTATCAGGATCTGAACTATCAGTGTGTCGATGACAGCTTTGATATGAAGGTCACGGCCGGTCATCTGAAAATTGGCCGCCTGGGGCGCGACGGGAAAGAGTGCGTGACCCGGGTGACGAGCTACCATCTGGAGAAAGATCCGGAAATGGCCTTCCTCTGGTCCAATGCGGACAACTACGCCAACCTGCTGAACCCGGAGCTCTCCATCTCCTGCCCCTTTGTCATCACGCTGACGCTGATGGTGGAGGACCAGGTGAAGACCCAGAACGAAGCCAACCTGAAATTCATGGACGTGGAGAAGAAAAGCAAAACCTCCTACGCGAAGTACTTTCCGAACGTGATAAAGGAAATGCAGGAGTGGGGCGATATCCGCCAGCGACTGGCGACCAACCAGACCTCCCTGGTGTCCTACTTCTTTAATATCACCACGTATACCGCCGATAACGCAGAGGCCTCTCTCGCTACCGAGCAGCAGGTGCTCAACAGTTACCGTAAGGGTGGCTTCCAGCTTATCCCGGCCCGCTACCATCACCTGCGTAATTTTCTGGCCATGATGCCGTTCAAATGCGGCGAAGGCCTGTTCAAAGAGCTGCAGGCGGCAGGCGTGGTGAAGCGGGCTGAGACGTTCCAGGTGGCTAACCTCCTGCCGATCGTCGCTGACAGCCCGCTGGCGCCGGCGGGACTCCTGGCTCCCACCTACCGAAATCAGCTGGCGTTCATCGACCTGTTCTACGAGGGAATGAACAATACCAATTTCAACATGGCGGTCTGCGGCACCTCCGGGGCGGGTAAAACCGGTCTGATTCAGCCCCTCATTCGCAGTGTGCTCGACTCCGGCGGGTTTGCCTGGGTGTTCGACATGGGGGATGGCTATAAGTCCCTGTGTGAAAACATGGGGGGCGTATACCTCGATGGCGATACCCTCAAGTTTAACCCGTTCGCCAACGTGCTGGATGATGCTCACTTCGACATGTCAGCAGAACGTATACGCGATCAGATGTCTGTCATGGCCAGTCCGAACGGCAACCTCGATGAAGTCCATGAAGGTCTGCTTCTGCAGGCAGTGCAGGCGGCCTGGTTAAGCAAGCGTAATCATGCACGCGTTGATGACGTAGTGCAGTTTTTACAGGACGCGAAGGACAGCGATGAATATGCTGATTCCCCAACAATCCGGGGCCGTCTGGACGAGATGATAATCCTGCTCGATCAGTACACGGTAAATGGGATCTACGGGGACTATTTCAACTCAGATAAACCAACACTCCACGAAGATGCCCGGATGGTGGTACTGGAGCTCGGTGGCCTGGAGTCGCGGCCATCTCTGCTTATCGCTGTGATGTTCTCATTGATTATTTACATCGAGAACAGGATGTATCAGTCACCGCGTGGCCTGAAAAAACTGAACGTCATCGATGAAGGCTGGAAGCTCCTTGATTTCAAGAATGAAAAAGTGGGTCAGTTCATCGAGAAAGGCTACCGTACCGCGCGTCGACATACCGGCGCATACATCACCATCACGCAAAATATCGTGGACTTCGACTCCCCGACCGCATCGAGCGCCGCACGTGCAGCGTGGGGGAACTCATCGTACAAGGCCATTCTGAAGCAGTCAGCGAAGGAGTTTGCCAAATATAACCAGCTGTACCCCGACCAGTTCAGCAAGCTGGAGAAAGACATGATTAACGGCTTCGGCTCGGCAAAAGAGCAGTGGTTCTCCTCCTTTATGCTGCAGGTGGAAGCGAACTGCTCCTGGCACCGCCTGTTCGTTGACCCGCTCAGCCGGGCGATGTACTCCTCCAAAGGCCCGGATTTTGAGTACATGCAAGCGCGCCGGCAGGAGGGGGTCGATATCCACGATGCGGTATACGGACTGGCGTGCCGCAACTTTAAAGACGAAATGGCAGAGCTTGAATCCCGAATACCGGTGAATGACATGGAGGATAAACAGTGATGAAAAACAACACCGAACAACCGGTCAGTACGACCTCTCATACCTTTCGCCGGATACCTGTCATCGTTGCTCTCGTGCTTTTCGCCCTGGCAACCAGCGCGTTTCTCTCACGCGTGGTTCTGGAGTACTCCACGCCGCGGGTGGTGGCTTTTGATATGAAGAAGACGCTCGACAGCTTTATGGACAGTGTGAGTCAGAAGCAGCTGACAGAGGCGCAGTCCAAAGCGCTCTCTGATCGGTTTAACGACGCGCTGGAGAAGAGTCTGGCGGAGTATCAGCAGCAGCATCATGTGGTCATTCTGGTTTCACCTGCCGTGGTTCAGGGCGCGCCTGATGTGACCCGCAACATCCAGCACGACATTGCCCGCCGGATGAAAGGAGAACAGTAATGATACGACTGAAAGACTGTCTGCTCGCCGCCTGCCTGTTATCGCCGCTGACTCAGGCGGCTGATCTCGGTACCTGGGGGGATTTATGGCCCGTCCGTGAGCAGGACATGCTGCAGCTCATCACGCAGCGTCTGCAGTCGCTGCAATCCTCTGGCCAGTGGGACCAGACGATGGACGCGTTTAAGCAGCGGGTTATCGAGAACAGTCAGCGTCCGGCGCCGGTGGAAGGCATTAAGCGTGCGGAGAAATACGAGCAGCGCTGGTTTGATCCCAGCATCCGACTGACCGAAGACCTGAAGGACAATGAGGGGCGGGTGTTTGCCCGCAAGGGCGAAGTGGTAAACCCGCTTAAAACCGTACCGTTTGTCCAGACCCTGTACTTCATCAATGGTGACGATGCCGACCAGCTGGCCTGGATGAAGCGTCAGGTGCCGGAAACCCTGATGAGCAAAATTATCCTGGTGCGTGGCAGTATCCCGGACACCTCCGCAGCGCTGGACAGCCGGATCTATTTCGACCAGAACGGTGTACTGAGCAAGCGATTTGGCCTGACGGCGGTCCCGGCGCGGATCACGCCGGCGCCCTCCGGTGAACGGCTGAATATTGAGACCTTCCCGCCCGTCCCGCACCCCTGATCTGGGGCTGCGTTTTATTCAAAAGAGGTAACCGATGCCGATGATACTGGCCTTAATAATCCTGCTCACGATGCTCTTGCTGACGCTAATGTGGTCCACCATCCGTAAGCAGGAGAATGTCATACGGGAACTCAGTACAAGAGAAAGCTGGCTGGAGAGAGAGGTTGAGCGTCTCAGGACCGATAACGAGAAGCTGTACCGCTGGCTGAGATACAACGGTGAAAAGGTTATCGATGAAATGACTTGTGAACTCGATGCACTGTCCGCCGTTCGCCAGACGAACAGGGATTCATACCGTCGCCAGCTTTACCTCTTCGACTGCCTGTCCCTGATGGTGTGGGCCGGGATGGAGGGCGCCGAAGACTCTACACGGGAAAAGGTCCGCAATAAAATCGATGCCCTCCGTCTTGTTCTCAGGGAGAAAACTGACGAATGAAAGCCATGTTTTTTTTAATCTGCATCGCGTTCTCAACGTTCAGTGGCCGCGCCGCCGCAGACCCCTCCTGTGAGGGCCGGTTTGTTAACCCGATCACCGATGTGTGCTGGCGCTGCATCTTCCCTCTGTCGCTCGGCAGCGTGCAGGTTGGTAAAGGCGACCTGCCTGATACCAGCAATCCCGGCAGTCCCCTGCAGCTGTGTCCGGCTCCGCCACCGCTTTTTGTTCGTCCCGGCCTGGCCATCGGGTACTGGGAGCCGATGGCCATGACGGACGTCAGCCGTTCGCCTGGCTGTATGGTCAATCTGGGGGGCTTCAGTATCAATCTCGGCAAGACCGGCATGGGGACCGCGAGAAAGGACGACAAGCAGGTGAACGGCGCCTTCTATCACGTTCATTGGTACAAGTACCCGCTGACGTACTGGCTGAACATCATCACTTCGGCAGGCTGTCTGGAAGGCGGAGACATGGATATAGCCTATCTGTCCGAGATTGACCCGACCTGGGTGGACAGCAGCCTCACCACCATTCTGAATCCGGAAGCGATCCTGTTTGCCAACCCCATCGCGCAGGGCGCCTGCGCAGCGGATGCGCTGGCCAGTGCATTCCATATGCCTCTGGATGTCCTCTTCTGGTGTGGTGGAAGCCATGGCTCACTTTACCCGTTTAACGGCCAGGTCAGTAATGAGTCCAGCCCGCTGCAGTCGTCGGTACTGGTCAGTGAGCGTATAGCCTTCAAGCTCCACCGGCAGGGACAAATTATGGAGAGTATCGGGAAGGACAAGGCAGTCTGTTACGAATATCCCTCCCCGATCATCCCGAAAGAACGCTGGCGCTATCAGATGGTGAACATGTATCCGGACAGTGGTCAGTGCCATCCGCTTGGACGCAGCGTGATGCGCTGGGAGGCCGGCAAAAATCCGCCCAACACCCGCAAGAACTATGGCTACCTGATGTGGCGTAAACGTAACTGCGTATTTTTGTAAGTCAGACAGGAAAAGGATAAATGATGGAAAAAGAACAGAATCAATGTTGCCAGCAACCCCTCCTGCATCAGGATGTATCTCCCACTACATCCCGGGTCACTTTCAGCACGGATAAAAAGGTACTAACGGCAGAGCAATACAGAGACTGGCAATACATTGGCGCAACCCTCAGAGAAAAAATGCAGTCGAATAACTGAATATGTGATGCAGGACTATGCATTTGTCATGACCTGTAGCAATAGCCAGGCACATAACTCTCTCTAATTGAGGTAATTATGAATAAAGGAATCACCGGGCTGGCCTGGGGGCTGAGTCTGCTCTGCACTACGGCGTCAGCCGCTGACAATATTAATACTCCCGGGGACCAGCAGTGGCTGAAACAGCAGGAGAACCTCAGCGAACAGCTGCGCCAGCATCCGGATAAACAGCTGCAGCAGGAGCTTGAGGCGCAAATCAGCCGCAATCCTCTGCCCAAATCAGACCGCCAGTTTATCGATAATCTGGTCAGCCAGCAGAAAGCGGCGAATCAGGAAAAGCCGGCAGAAGGAGCGCTGTACTTTGTCTCCTTCTCGATACCTGAAGAGGGGCTGAAGCGGATGCTGCACGAAACCCGGCAGTACGGCATTCCGGCGACACTGCGTGGGCTCGTCAATAACGACATGAGGACCACCACTGACGCGGTGCTGCAGCTGGTGAAGGATGGCGTGACCGACGGCGTGCAGATTGACCCGACACTATACACACAGTACGGCATCCGGAGTGTGCCGTCTCTGGTGGTACGGTGTCAGGCCGGGTATGACGTGGTACGCGGTAACATTCACGTCAAACAGGCGCTGGAGAAAGTGGCACAGACTGGTGACTGCGCACAGCTGGCCCGGCAAATACTTGATGCGCACTCGAATGCCGCCGGGAGCCAGCCATGAAAGACAGACCGTACTTCATAGCGTTACCGGAAATGGTGAGGGATGAGGGAGGGTGGAAATGAAGACGGTTATTTCCGTGCTGACCGCGCATTTTTTAGTCCTGAGCGCCTTTATCTGGCTGGCATCTCCCGCCTGCGCTGACAGTGGAAGTGACTATAAAGCTGGTTCGGATTTTGCGAAACAGGTGCAGGGCAATGGTCTGAACTCACTGAAAAATTTCAGTGGTGAGCAAAACCTGCCGGGGTATACCGCCAACCCGAATCAGACAAAATACTACGGCGGCGTCACTGCCAGCGGAGACAGCTCTCTGAAAAGCGATTCAGCCCTGGAGTTCAGCCAGGGGGACACAGGCAAAGCGGTTACGGAGTCGTTCACAAACCGGCCACCGGATCAGATATCTCAGGATGCGCCGTTTATTCAGGCCGCAAAGGATACAGAATCCCGTGCCGACAGCATTGTCGGCGATACCGGACAGTCCTGTACCGCCCAGGTTGTGAACCGCAGCGAGTTCACAAACCATACCTGCGAACGTGATCTGCAGGTGGAAAATTTTTGCACACGGGAAGCGACCCTGAAGGATAACGCCACCACGCAGAAAGTTAACCGAACCTATCAGCAGGTGGTGACGCTGAATTATGCCCGGAGTACCCGGCAATGGAGTGGCAACCTGACGATCCCGACCAATGGTCGTCTGCTAAATGCCTCGGTGGATGGTGAGCCTCTGGTGATCCCCTGGATTGAAGAATGCGATTCCGAAGGGAAGGGGCGGGATAGCTGCAAGAGTGCAGTGAGTGAAAGCCTGACCCTCTTTGAACGAACGTTCCCCATTGATGTGATCAGCTGGCCACGTTCAGAATCGATGTGTTCAGGCGGTCAGAACACGCATTGTACGAAATATACCTATGACGGGAAGGGGAAGATTCATCAGTCGTTTGGTGTGGACAAAGCGGTCACTGCTGGGCAGAACTTTTCAGTAAGCAAAACATCACGGACCGTATCATCGGCCAGCCAGAAACCCGTACAGGTCACGGTCACCCTGGTGATGGAAGAAACCGAAACCGTCTATGCACCTGAAGTCGTCTGGGTTGAAAGCTGTCCGTTCAGTAAGGATGAAGGAAAAAAAACGGGCGAGGAATGTATCAGCCCGGGAGGAACGCGAACCATCACCCTCGGAGGCAGGGATTACTCGTTCACGGAGGCCTGCTGGAAATATAAGGATACCTGGCTCACGCAACCGGCGGACAACGGCTCCTGTGAAAGCCTGATGAAAAATACGGCTTGTACTCTGTCATCCCGCCAGTGCGCCTTCTCCAGCGAGGAAGGCACGTGCCTGCATGAATATGCAACGTATTCCTGCGAAACCAGGACGAGTGGCAAACAAATGATCTGCGGCGGTGATGTTTTCTGCCTTGATGGTGAATGTGACAAAGCCACGTCCGGGAAGAGCAACGACTTTGGGCAGGCGGTGTCTGAGCTGGCGGCACTGGCTGCCGCGGGGAAGGACGTCGCGGCACTGAACGGGGTGGATGTCCGGGCCTTCACCGGAAAAGCGAAGTTCTGTAAGAAGTTTGCTGCGGGCTTCAGTAACTGCTGCAAAGACAGCGGCTGGGGCCAGGATGTGGGGCTGGCACGCTGCAGCAGCGAGGAAAAGGCGCTGGCAAAAGCGAAAAAAGACAAGCTGACGGTCAGTATCGGGGAATTCTGCTCTAAAAAGGTTCTGGGGATTTGCCTGGAGAAAAAAAGGAGCTATTGCCAGTTCGACTCAAAACTGGCGCAGATCGTTCAGCAGCAGGGAAGAAACGGTCAGCTGCATATCGGTTTTGGCGGAGCCAGCAGTCCTGACTGTCGGGGGATTACGGTTGAAGAGCTCCAGAGGATCGACTTTAACATGCTTGATTTCACCAACTTTATGGACGACCTGATGAAAAATCAAAAAATACCGGAAAACGATGTTCTCACCAATAAGACCAAAGAACGAATTAAGGAAATCATGAGTCAGCAATCCGCGCAATAAACCATGCTGCCTAATAAAGAGACCGATAATCATGAAAATTAATTTTCACAAACAGCCTGCCAATGATTTTGTCCTGAGATTAACACTGACAGTAATCATTATTTCTCCGGTGATTTATTTCTCCTGGGATGCAGTCAAAGGGACGTCGGGAAGTGATTATGTCGAAAGTGTGGTCTTTATTCTTATGGCTGGGTTTGCCATGTCTGTGTGTTATTTGTTTTTCTCAGCCCTGGAGAAAGTTATAAATGCAAGGAAAAGCAAAGATGAATCGATATATCACGATTGAGAAATTTATAGACATTCTGAATGAAGAGAATTTACCCCAGGAGCATCATGTTATGGTGCTGGCTGTTCTTGCGGATATCTCTCTGCATACAGACAGGTTCCTGATTAAATCGTCCGAACTGGTTCAGATGGCCGCTCAGTACTCACCTGCTTTCCAGAAACTGCCAGCGGACCGGCAGGCTTTTATATCTTCAGTACTGAGCATGCCGCTATTCCTTATTATGTGACCAGGAGAGTCAATGGAAGAGAAAAAAGCATACGGGCTGGTCATGGTGTTTGTCGGGGTGTTTGTCTTTCTCCTGGTCAGCATTATGTCGTACAGCCTGTGGCGGGACAGGCAGGTTAACGCATTTATGACAACCAACCGGGCCTGGGGGATCCAGTGCGACACTGTTTCTCAGGCCGCGTGGGTGATCAGGGACGGGGAGCGGGTGGACCTTCAGATAAATCATCTGCCTCTGTACTGCAGCGGTTATCGCTTTGAAGCCCGTGATGATGCAGGAAAGGTACAGCGCCAGCTCGATAAATACAGTGTCTATCAGCATCTGTCACGCCAGTCGCATTAATTCATAAAAGGGTATTTGCCATGCGAACAATACATGCCGCCATGCTGGCGGGGGGCCTTTGCTGCGCCCTGATGCCGGCTTTCGCCAAAGACGCGGGCTGGCAGTGGTACAACGAGAAACTGAAACCCCGTGATGAGGACAGGAAAGCCGTACCAGCGGCACCACCGCCGCAAATGGATATTCTGGAGAAACTCGCCACACTCCAGGCGGCCACCAAACGGTCGTTGTACGAAGCCATTCTGTATCCATCGTCTGAAAACTTCGTGAAGTATTTCCAGCTGCAGAACTACTGGACGCAGCAGGCAGGTTTGTTCTCGATGAGTGCGAAGAAAGCGATGCTGGAAAACCCCGAACTCGATTACAACATGCAGTACAGCCACTACAACGGCACGGTAAAAAACCAGCTCGCTGCCGACTATGCCGAACAGCGACAGGCTATCTCCACCCTCGCACAGCACTACGGCGTGATGTTCTTCTACCGGGGCCGGGAAGCGATCGATGGCCAGCTGGTCCAGGTGATTAAAAATTTTCGCGAAACCTATGGCCTGAGCGTGATACCGGTGTCGGTTGACGGAGTGATTAACCCCATGCTGCCCGACAGCCGGACGGACCAGGGCCAGGCAGAGCAGCTTGGCGTGAAGTTCTTCCCCGCGATGATGCTGGTTAACCCGAAAAGTGGCCAGGTGAAGCCTCTCAGTTACGGCTTTATCAGTCAGGACGACCTGGCGAAACAGTTCCTCTATGTCTCCAGCGACTTTAAACCGAATTTCTAAGGAGTGTGTCATGCGAAATATTCGTTTTCCGGATTTAGATATCACCGGGATGTGGGTGCTGGCCGTGGGCGTGTTTTTCCACCTGATAGCCCGGCTTGTCAGAAAACAGCCTGAGCTGGCCGTCCAGGCCGGGGAAATCTTCGGGCTGGGTATGGTGGTGTTCGGGGGATACCGCATTCTAAACGCCCTGATTGCTGAAGCCGAAAAAGAGGAGAAAGCCTGTGAAAAACAGCCTGATGAACCTCGCTAAGACGCCGCTGGCGGCACTGGCTCTTTCCCTTGCACTGGCTGGGATGGCACATGCGGGAACGCTCGATGAGGTGAAGTCGCTCTGGGATCCGCGGGGTATCTCCGGTACTGAAACGGCCTCCCCGCAGAGCGACACTCCCCAGGCGGTGAGCGGGGCATCTCAGCCACGCTGGTTACGACTCAGCAACGGAAAGCAGGTGGACCTGCGCGACTGGAAAGTGGTGCTGTTCATGCAGGGACACTGTCCCTACTGTCATAAATTTGACCCGGTGCTGAAGCAGCTGGCCGGACAGTATGGCTTCTCCGTGTTCTCTTACACCATTGACGGACAGGGTGATGACGCGTTTCCGGAAGCGCTGCCGGCTCCTCCTGACGTGATGCAGACCTTTTTCCCCAATATCCCGGTGGCGACCCCGACCACGTTTCTGGTGAACGTAAACACGCTGGCAGCGTACCCGATCCTGCAGGGCGCCACGGATGCACAGGGCTTTATGGCCAGAGTGGATACGGTATTTCAGATGATGCACTGAGTCTCTGTTATATCCGGTCTTAGCAAGTGATTAAGGAAAATAGCCATGAACAAATATATACGTTCGACGGGACTGTATGCGTTTTTATTTCCAGCCAGTTTAAAAGCACCCGGGCAGACAGCAGCAGAAAAAATAGAACAACTGAAGCCGGAATTTATCCACCGGGAAAGGCGTCTGGAAATCTATCTGGAATTATTCATTGTGTTTCTCACTGCAGGTGCTCTGCTGTTATGGATAATGAGATTTTTATTTAATCTCTGCGTGGATGACTGGATAGCCAGCGGTGACCTGCGAGTAAAAGACCTGTGGAATATTATGATGTACGCCATCCCTTATGCGCTGATCGCTGTTGGGGTGGGGTTCTTTGTTGCCGGAGTGACATTAGCGATCCGCAATTTTTTCAGTTATCACCTTAAGACCCTTTTTATTCTGAGAAATGACAGAGTTAAAAAGAATGCTGTGCGTAATGGAGGACAGGATGCGAATTAAACTTCTGTCACTTTTCTGCGGTGCCGCGCTTGGCCTGTCATTTAGCGCCGCCGCCGATGTGAATGGCGACATGAATAACTTCTTCAATAAGCTCGGGTTTGCGTCCAATACCAGCCAGCCACAGGTCTGGCAGGGGCAGGCGGCGGGTTATGCCTCTGGCGGTTCGCTGTATGCCAGAACGCAGGTGAAAACGATCCAGCTGGTCAGCATGACCCTGCCGGATATTAACGCCGGCTGCGGCGGCATCGATGCGTACCTGGGGTCGTTCTCCTTTATCAACAGCGAGCAGCTGCAGCGCTTTGGCAAACAAATTATGTCCAACGCCGCGGGTTACTTCTTTGATCTTGCCCTGCAGACCACGGTCCCGGAGATTAAAACCGCAAAAGACTTCCTGCAAAAGATGGCCACTGACATGAACAGCATGAACCTCAGTTCCTGCCAGGCTGCTCAGGGCATTGTGGGTGGCCTGTTTCCACGGACCCAGGTTGCTCAACAAAAGGTCTGCCAGGACATTGCCGGTGAAAGCAATATCTTTTCGGACTGGGCCGCATCACGCCAGGGCTGTACGGTGGGCGGCAAGATGGACAGCGTCCAGGATAAAGCCAGCGATAAGGACAAAGAACGTGTGATGAAAAACATCAACATCATGTGGAATGCCTTATCGAAGAACCGGCTCTTCGACGGCAATAAGGAGCTGAAGGAATTCATCATGACGCTCACCGGTACACTGATTTTCGGGGAGAACAGTGAAATCACGCCGCTGCCGGCACGCACCACTGACCAGGATCTGATTAGAGCCATGATGGAGGGCGGCACGGCTAAAATCTACCACTGCAATGATTCGGATAACTGTCTTAAGGTCGTTGCTGATGCGACCGTGACCATCACTTCCAATAAAGCGCTGAAAAGCCAGATTTCCGCTTTGTTAAGCAGTATCCAGAATAAAGCAGTGGCTGATGAAAAACTGACGGATCAGGAGAAAGGGTTTATCTCCAGCACAACCATTCCGGTATTCAAATACCTGGTCGATCCGCAGATGCTCGGGGTGTCTAACTCACTTATTTACCAGCTGACGGACTATATCGGCTACGACATCCTGCTGCAGTACATTCAGGAACTTATCCAGCAGGCCCGGGCGATGATTTCAACCGGTAATTATCCCCAGTCGACAATGGATATGATCATGGAAAACCTCAATCAGGCGAGTGTCCAGATTGCCGCTTTTCAGTCCCGTGTTCAGGTTCAGCAGGACGCCTTGCTTGTGGTTGACAGACAAATGAGTTACATGCGCCAGCAGGTTTCTGCCCGCATGATGACCCGCTACCAGAATAACTATCATTTTGGGGGGAATCAGTAATGCTTGAGGTATATGCCATTGCTGGCGGCGACTGGTTACGGGGCAACCTGAACGCGATTGCGGCTTTTATGGGGACCGGCACATGGTCGACTATAGAAAAGATGTGTATCGCCATCTCGGTACTCATTGTGGCGGGGAGCTGGGTAAAAAAACACAACGTGATGGACCTTATTGGCTGGGTCTTTTCCCTCACCCTGGTCTCTATGCTGGTTGTCATTCGCACCCCTGTGCAGATCATCGATTACAGTAACGTGGCGCAGGTCTATGAAGTCGATAATGTACCTATTGGTCTGGCCATTCCTGCGTCGCTGACAACGCGGGTGGGAAACGCGCTTATCCAGAGTTATGAGATGGTCTTCGCGCTGCCGGACAGCGTCACGTACAGTAAAACGGGGATGTTATTTGGCAGCAATCTGGTCGCGAAAAGTACGGATTTTTTATCACAAAATCCTGAAATTACGACGCTGTTCTCCGATTACGTACAAAACTGTGTGATGGGCGATATTTTCCTTAATCATAAGTACTCTTTTGAGGAATTACTGAATTCACCTGATCCTTATACCCTGATTTTTGCAAACCCGAGCCCACTGCGTGGCGTGTTTGATAAAAACAACCAGTTCCAGACATGCGAGGAGGCCTCACGGGATTTGAAATCGGCTCTTGCGCTTGATACTCAGACAGGCGGTAAAACCTGGAACTACTATGTTCGTCAGCTGTTTGGCGGCAAACCTAATCCCGATCTGCTTTTCAGCCAGATGATTGGCGACAGCTACAATTACTTCTACAGCTCGGGACAGAGCGCCGGGCAGATTATCCGCCAGAACGTCACGATGAACGCCCTGCGCAGCGGGATCCAGAGTTATGCGGCCCGCAGCGGGGACACCGCCAGTCTGGTCAATATGGCTAACACATCATCCCTTGAAAAGCAGCGGCTGGCACAGGCCACAATGGGGCACCAGGCGCTTCGCGCACTTCCGCTGATGCAGACCGTCATTATGGGTTTAATGATTGGGATGTTCCCGATCATGGTGATGGCTGCCATGTTTAACATGATGACGCTGCAGGTGCTTAAAGGGTATGTGTTTGCGCTTATCTGGCTGCAGACGTGGCCATTACTGTTCGCCATCCTGAACAGCGCGATGGCCTACTATGCGAAGCAAAATGGCGTGCCGGTTGTTCTCTCTGAGTTGTCGCAGGTTCAGCTCAAAAACTCGGATATTGCGACCACCGTGGGTTATATTGCCGTGATGATACCGCCCTTGTCGTGGGGGATCGTGAAGAGCATGGGGGCCGCTTTCTCCAGTGCCTACAGCCATTTTTCTTCATCGGGGCTCAGTGCAACATCGCAGGCTGCCTCCGGCGTGGTGGACGGCAATTACTCTTTCGCCAACATGCAGATGGAGAACGTCAGCGGCTACAGCTGGGGTACCAACAGTACAACCAGTTTCGGACAGATGTCGCGGCAGCTGGCGAATGGGGGTATGAGCACGCAGACGCGGGATGGATCGATGGTCTGGGACAGTGGTGGTGCAATGTCAAAACTGCCGGTGGATATTAACGTCGGTCGTCAGATAGCCAGTGCGCAGCAACAGATGGCCCGTGAGGCTGATGTCCAGGCCGAAAGCGCGCTGCATGGCTATAACAGCAGTGTGACAAGCGCCTGGAATAGTCTGCAGCAATTTAGCACCAATAAAGGGAACAGCACATCAACAACGACCGGGGCCGATACTACCGAGTCTTCACAGGATTCGATGGCCAGAAGCAAGATGTGGAATGCGGTTGTTGCTAATGCGAAAGCCAACAACATCAGTAATGAGGAGTCTTTCCAGCAGTTGATGGATGAGTCTGGGAAGGGAACGGTATCAGGTGAGATGTATGGTAATGCTAAATGGAGTAGTGGCGACCAATTGGTCGGGAAACTGGGTAAATGGGCTACAGGACTCACTGCTGAAGGGGGGGCTAAAATTAGTGCTGGAGTGAATGCATCAAGTGGCTCTACTGATTCGACAACCGAATCTGGAAGGGAATCTCATGACAGTAGGCACGATACCAGCAGCCAGGCGGCGAAAGACTTTAAGGAAGCATCCGATTACTTTACCAGCCGCAAAACCACCACATCGGGTAATATTACCGATAATAATGCCAGCTCGCGTGTTGACCAGTTTGCCGCGTCACTCTCCAGTGCCAAAAACAGCTACGACCAGTATACAACCAGCCGGACACGCAGCCATGAGTACAGTGAGATGGCGTCACGCACAGAGAGCATGACTGGCCAGATGAGCGAGAATCTCACTCAGCAGTTTGCTAACTTTGTTCAGCGTCGCGCTCCACAGGATGCCGAGGCTATTCTGACCAATACTAGTTCTCCTGAAATTGCGGCGCAGCGTGAAGCACTGGCGCGTGAATTCGTCAAAGAGCAGGTTGAACCCAGGGTTGATGCCGCGTATCAACAGGGGCGTGAAAGCATCGGACAGAATATGGCTGGGGTGTCAGGTGGTGGGGACAATGGTTCGGTAATGGCTGACTACGGACAAAATTCTGGTCGTATCGATGCCATGACGCAAGACGCTGGTATTAAGGATAATGTGGGTCAGAAAGTGGATGGGATGATTGCAGAGAATAAACAACAGCATCAGGAAACCCTTGAAAACATACAACAGCAAGGCGTTGAAGTGAAAAAAGAGAATGCTGAACTGGAAAATGACCACAAAACAAAAGGAAATGATTTCAAAAATTCTTATAATGATAAGAAAGAGCATCAAACCAGACTGCCTGGCGCGGATTCAACCAAAGAACTACTGGATAAGGCAACAAAATTAGAAAACGAGAAACCAAAGGGATAGGGAGAAAAGAATGTTAACCCATCAAATAATACAAGGTGAAATTGACGAGTTAAAACTAGTTCTGACTGAGAAGGATTTAACGATCCCCTCATTCTGGAGTTGTATCTGGCCTGGCTTGACTTTTATGTTTTGGTTTTTACTTTCATCATATTTTTCATATGGGATAAGTGATTTTTCTACGGGTCTTGATAGAATTTCATCAATGGTTTTTGCGGCAGTCGTGGGCATTTTTTCTATCATTGCAACCGCGAATACCCGCTCACTCTTCCTTTCTTTACCTGAGTCTTTCAGGAAAAAGTCGTTGTTCTTTGGTTTTTTAGCAAAGAAATGCAGAGCTTATGGAGCGGTTATTTTTACTATATTCCCATGCCTGGCGTTTTTTTCTGCATATAACGGAATTAATGCGGTTGTTTTTATTGTTGTTACCGGTTTCAGTCTTTTATTAACACTTATGGTTATGAACATTGACCTTAGTCGTTATCAGTTGGCGACCCTGACGTCTGTTATTGAATCAGTTAGAAATCATGAACGGTGAACAGGTGCGCAGTTTACTTGTGCACCTGTGAGGTGTTGCTGACTTCGGTGGAGTCTTTTGATTTACATTAAGTCAGGGTTAATTATGGGAATTTATGAATCTGTCAAAGTTGGGAGTTGGTCATCCATACTCAACCTATCAATTATGGTGGTTTATTAACAGGCTAAAAGTTTCCTTTGTTATTATTGGTTTCTTAGGCTGAAATTAGTTTTCACATCTCGTTTAAAATTCGTATATAGTGAATGCGCATTCCGAAATCATAAGAGAATGTGTATTTACTCGTATTGATTATGTCACAAGGATTCAGGATGAAGCTTAATAAAGTCATGGCTGTGATGGTCGTCAGCTCTGCGCTGGTGTTATCTGGATGTAGTGCAATGGGAACCGCCATTAAAAAGAGAAATCTGGAAGTAAAAACCCAGATGAGCGAAACAATCTGGCTGGAACCTTCAAATAATAAGACGGTTTATCTGCAAATCAAAAATACCTCCGATAAGGATATGAGTGGCCTGCAGGCAAAAATTGCCAGCGCCGTCACTTCAAAGGGATATCAGGTCGTCAGTAACCCGGATACGGCGGGCTACTGGATCCAGGCGAACGTGCTTAAGGCCGATAAAATGGACCTTCGTGAATCTCAGGGCTGGTTAAGCCGGGGTTATGAGGGCGCAGTGACAGGCGCCGCGCTTGGGGCAGGGATTACCGCTTACAACTCCAGTTCTGCAGGGGCGACTCTGGGAGTAGGACTTGCAGCAGGTCTGGTTGGTATGGCTGCTGACGCGATGGTGGAAGATGTGAACTACACCATGATCACCGATGTTCAGATCGCGGAAAGAACCAAAACTCAGGTTCAGACTGATAACGTGGCCGTATTACGTCAGGGAACATCCGGCGCAAAAGTGCAGACAAGTACTGAAACGGGTAATCAGCACAAATACCAGACTCGCGTCGTCTCTAACGCTAATAAAGTTAACCTTAAGTTCCCTGAAGCCCAGCCTGTTCTTGAAGACCAGCTGGCAAAATCGATCGCAAATATTCTGTAAGTTTTCTACTCCACGGCCCGGGCACTCCGGGCCAGACTGGCATCACCTTTCTGGTGTGTCAGAATTAATTCGTCAAATAATCAGTTAATTCCACATCTAAACGGTGAACAGTTGCGCAATTTATTTGTGCATCTGTGAGGCGTTGCCGCCTTCGGCGGAATCTTTTTGTCTTTATTTGATCAGAGGTTATTTATGGCAATATCTGAACCTGTCAGGTCTCTTGAAACATATAAACTGATGCCTGGCGATATTTATCCACATCCTGCTGTGGGGGAGGCTTATTCCCTGCAACCCCGTTAGGTCTGTTTTCGCTGATTGATTTGTCCTTCCGACTCTAATACTTTACTGACGGATTAGTGCCATGAGTTTCAATGCCAAAGATATGACGCAGGGCGGTCAGATCGCCAATATGCGCTTTCGCATGTTTGGTCAGATTGCCAACATTATTTTCTACGTGCTGTTTATTTTATTCTGGGTGCTGTGCGGACTGATGCTGATGTATAGGCTTAGCTGGCAAACCTTTGTGAACGGCTGCGTATACTGGTGGTGTACGACGCTGGGTCCGATGCGCGATATTATTCGTTCCCAGCCGGTATACACCATTCAGTATTACGGCCAGTCGCTGGAATATACCTCAGAACAAATCCTGGCCGATAAATATACTATCTGGTGCGGAGAGCAGCTGTGGACCAGTTTCGTCTTTGCTGCCGTGGTTTCTCTTGTTATCTGTATCGTGACGTTCTTCATCGCCAGCTGGGTGCTGGGCCGCCAGGGGAAACAGCAGAGTGAGGATGAGAATACCGGCGGGCGCCAGCTTTCCGATAAGCCTAAAGAAGTGGCCCGTCAGATGAAACGTGATGGTATGGCCTCTGATATTAAAATTGGCGACCTGCCTATTCTTAAAAACTCCGAAATCCAGAACTTCTGCCTCCACGGTACCGTGGGTTCCGGTAAATCAGAAGTAATCCGCCGGCTACTGAATTATGTCCGTGCCCGGGGCGATATGGCCATCATTTACGATCGCTCCTGTGAGTTCGTCAAAAGCTATTACGACCCGTCACTGGATAAAATCCTCAACCCGCTGGATTCGCGCTGCGCTGCCTGGGATTTATGGAAAGAGTGCCTGACGCTGCCGGACTTCGACAACATCTCCAACACCCTTATCCCGATGGGTACCAAAGAAGACCCGTTCTGGCAGGGCTCCGGTCGCACTATCTTTGCCGAAGGCGCGTACCTGATGCGTGAAGACAAGGATCGCAGCTACGAGAAGCTGGTTGATACCATGCTGTCCATTAAAATCGACAAGCTGCGCGCCTATCTGCAGAACACGCCGGCAGCGAACCTGGTTGAAGAGAAAATTGAGAAAACGGCCATCTCCATTCGTGCCGTGCTGACCAACTACGTCAAGGCTATTCGCTACCTGCAGGGCATCGAGAAAAACGGGGAGCCGTTCACTATCAGGGACTGGATGCGCGGTGTCCGTGAGGACCGACCCAATGGCTGGCTGTTTATCTCCTCCAACGCTGACACCCATGCTTCCCTGAAGCCGGTTATCTCGATGTGGCTGTCAATTGCTATCCGCGGCCTGCTGGCGATGGGGGAGAACCGTAACCGGCGCGTGTGGATTTTCGCCGACGAGCTCCCCACGCTGCACAAGCTGCCTGACCTGGTCGAAATCCTCCCTGAGGCGCGTAAATTTGGTGGTTGTTATGTGTTCGGTATTCAGTCCTATGCCCAGCTGGAAGATATCTATGGCGTTAAGCCTGCCGCCACGCTCTTTGACGTAATGAATACCCGGGCCTTCTTCCGTTCACCCAGCAGGGAGATCGCGGAGTTTGCTGCGGGTGAAATTGGCGAGAAGGAAATCCTCAAAGCCAGCGAGCAGTAATCTTACGGAGCTGACCCTGTGCGTGATGGTGTATCGACCGGGAAAGAAAAAGAGCGGGAAACGCTGGTCAGTTACTCCGATATTCAGACGCTGCCTGACCTGTCCTGCTATGTCACGCTGCCCGGGCCGTATCCGGCCGTGAAACTGGCCCTAAAATACAAACCGCGTCCGAAAATTGCCGAGGGATTTATTCCTCGCACTCTTGATGCGCGGGTGGATGCGCGGCTCAGTGCGTTGCTTGAAGCGCGGGAAGCTGAAGGCAGTCTTGCCAGGGCACTTTTCACGCCGGATGCGCCGGCATCCGGGCCCGCTGATACAAACAGTCACGCCGGTGAACAACCTGAGCCGATCAGTCAGCCTGCGCCAGCAGACATGACAGTATCTCCGGCACCGGTAAAAGCGCCGCCGAGAACGAAGATGCCGGCAGAGGAACCTTCCGTCAGAGCAACGGAGCCTTCCGTCCTGCGGCTCACGACCGTACCGTTGATCAAGCCAAAAGCAGCCGCTGCAGCCGCAACAGCATCCTCTGCCGGTACCCCTGCTGCAGCTGCAGGCGGGACAGAACAGGAGCTGGCGCAGCAGTCTGCGGAACAGGGACAGGACATGCTGCCGGCCGGCATGAACGAGGACGGTGTCATCGAGGACATGCAGGCGTATGACGCCTGGCTGGCAGATGAGCAGACACAGCGGGATATGCAGCGGCGTGAAGAGGTCAATATCAACCACAGCCACCGCCACGATGAACAGGATGATGTCGAGATTGGGGGGAACTTCTGATGATGTCGATTGGCTCCGTTAAATCGGCGGGCAGTGCCGGTAATTACTATACGGATAAGGATAATTACTACGTCATAGGGAGCATGGACGAACGCTGGCAGGGTAAGGGGGCTGAGGCGCTGGGGATCGACGGGAAAGCCGTGGATAAGGCGCTGTTTACGGAACTGCTGAAAGGGAAGCTGCCGGATGGCAGCGACCTGACCCGGATACAGGACGGCGCCAACAAGCACCGGCCCGGTTATGACCTGACCTTCTCGGCCCCCAAAAGCGTGTCGGTCATGGCGATGCTGGGCGGCGATAAACGCCTTATCGATGCCCACAACCAGGCGGTAACCGAATCGGTGCGGCAACTGGAGACGCTGGCCGCGACCCGGGTCATGACGGACGGTAAAAGCGAAACGGTGCTGACCGGAAATCTGATTGTGGCGAAATTCAACCACGACACGAACCGTAACCAGGAACCTCAGATACACACCCATGCCGTCGTCATTAACGCCACGCAGAACGGGGACAAATGGCAGTCTCTCGGCACAGATAAGATCGGTAAAACAGGTTTTATCGAAAACGTGTACGCGAACCAGATAGCGTTCGGGAAGCTGTACCGGGAGGCGTTCAAACCCCTGGTTGAGAAGCTTGGCTATGAGACGGAAGTTGTGGGCAAACACGGGATGTGGGAGATGAAAGGGGTCCCTGTGGAACCGTTCTCCACCCGGTCTCAGGAGGTCAGGGAGGCCGCAGGGCCCGATGCATCCCTGAAGTCCCGGGATGTGGCCGCGCTCGATACCCGCAAGTCGAAAGAAGCCATCGATCCGGCAGAGAAGATGGTGGAGTGGATGAACACGCTGAAGGAGACCGGATTTGACATCCGGGGGTACCGTGAGGCCGCCGATGCGCGAGCCGCAGAACTGGCCCGTGCACCTGCCGCGCCGGTGAACACTGACGGTCCGGATATCACGGATGTGGTGACGAAAGCGATTGCCGGTCTCAGCGACCGCAAGGTGCAGTTCACGTATGCCGACCTGCTGGCACGCACGGTCGGCCAGCTGGAGGCGAAGGACGGTGTGTTTGAGCTGGCGAGAAAGGGCATCGATGCCGCCATTGAACGGGAGCAGCTTATCCCTCTCGATCGCGAGAAAGGCCTGTTCACCTCAAACATCCACGTTCTCGATGAACTCGCCGTCAAAGCCCTGAGTCAGGAGGTGCAGCGCCAGAATCATGTCTCAGTCACGCCTGATGCGTCTGTGGTGCGCCAGATCCCTTTCAGCGATGCCGTCAGCGTGCTGGCGCAGGATCGCCCGGTAATGGGTATCGTTTCCGGTCAGGGCGGTGCAACCGGCCAGCGGGAGCGGGTGGCCGAGTTAACCCTGATGGCCCGGGAGCAGGGGCGTGACGTCCATAT
>OGEQ01000568.1_pt1 | contig 38051 bp, 32 predicted proteins | sample 1570731 | NCBI WGS metagenome assembly OGEQ01 (sample SAMEA2582132, study PRJEB24529) | metagenome | biome: Human gut stool | place: China | collected 2011
GCCAAAGGGGACAATCCTGTTTGGCCAAAAGGGTCAAAGTCGCGTGGCTTTTCCACAATGTCACGCTTCAGGCGGTTCCATGCCTCCTCCTGCTTCTGTTCTTCCGGTTTGGCAGCCTCTTTCATTCTTTCCATGGCAGCCTTGAAGCGGTTACGCCAGTCCTGGAATTCATCAAATCTGTTCTGGTATGCGTCCAAGGCCTTGTTGTTGCGCTGGCAGTTGAATTTGGCAGGTCCTGTCACCATCGGACTGGCACATCGTGAGAGACTGCCCAGCAAGGCAGAGAACTTGCTATGGTATGCACTGACATACTCGTTCTGCTTTTCTTCCGGAATCTGTTTCAGATCCTCTACAAGTTGTTTTTCATATTGCATGATGTCTGTTTCCGCCCTTGCTTCAGGTTCGAAGGAACTCCATCTGTACGCGTTGTATGCAGCATCAAGCAGGTCTTCCAGATAGCCGGGATACAGGAATTCCACGGCTTCCCATTTCTCAAATTCATTTGGATGCAGTTCCGTTTCTCCGTTTGCCGTTTCGATGGTGTGTACATAGGAGCCCATTCCCGTACAGCGTTTACGGAAATGAAAAAGGACGGCTTCATCGTCCGTCCCCTGTTTCTTGATTTTCTTCACGCGGTAAGCGTTCTTTCTTGTCAACGTTACAACCGTCTGTTTTCCGGTCTTGTCCTTCATGAGGTCTGCTACTGTACCTTCACATACCTTCTTTCCAACTTCTTCAGTCATATTCTTTTATTTAAATTAGACATGACCGGCTCCGTGGAGCCAGTATTTCAATTTCTTACTGGCCTGGCTGTTCTTTGCCAATGACCGGTGCAAGGCTTGGCGGAAAAAAATACCGGAGCGAAGCGAGGATGATTTTTTTCCAACCAACCAGCCCGACAGGGCCGCCTTGAACAGTCAGTGGCAAAGGGCGATATTTGCTGTAAGAAATGAAATGCTGATAAGTAAATTTATCAAACTATTATCTATAACTCTTATATAGTATTATATCATTTGTGTAAATATATAAATAATAAGATAATAGGTTGTTAAATTGGGAAATATAGTAGTGTATAGCTGTAAGTTTATAGTAAACAAGGTAGATTTATTAAAATGTGATTGATATTTTGTTACTATGTATCATTTATACGGTTAATATTATATGGTAGTTTTTTCATGATATAATTACTCTTTATAGAATTTGCTGAATAAAATAAATCTTCATAATTTTAAAATAAAGAAAACTAAATAATGAAATTAATAGAAATATATGTGCAAATGGACTTCAATAATATCAATAATCCTATACTTTATATAGCTTTACTCAGAGAAAGAGATTCTATCAAGTTTACCAATATTCCACAGGAATCTATACAGCATCCGATGTTAGGGTATATCGGATATCTGCCTCAAAGCATGGCGCAGTTTATCTATGGCATAGAATATTACCAGCTGAGCAAATATTATGGCCTGATATCAGGATACAGACTGATTATGGTCTATCCGGATATTACAGCAGAAGCTATAAAATCATTGCTCGATTTGCCCAAATAGCCGCATGTGATACTGCTATGTACCGAAGAGGAACGTATTATCGAAATTTACACCAACCTGTTAAAAGACTACATGAACGAGGATTTTGTCTGCCTTACTTCGGATGAAGCAGGTAATGTATGCAAGTTTCCATGTACTACTCTAACCAGATTGAGTGATATCTGGAAATGGTTTTACGACTACGCAAACAAAAACTATGAAATAGACAAAAGCAGACAGCCTTTCTCGGTTCCTTGTCTTGATAAAAGTGTTTACGACACGGGAGATGCATTCTCGCCGACCAGAACAAACACTCAAACGATCAATTCGATATTGGGAAACTGGGATTACTCCCTTTCGCTGACAAAAGATGAAATACTGAAAAGGAGACTGGAATCGTCGGAAGCAGCTCTGAACAATACGATGGGATTCGAAAGGCAGAATTTACTAATAGAACAGATAACAAAAATAAGGTTGATCGAAAATATAGCAGCTGACTTCACGAAGGACATCAAATTTCTGGAAGAACACTACCGGGCGCCCCTAATTCTGGCTGCACCTTATACAAGTATTGAAATGCGTAAACTTCCTGAAAAGGATTTGCTGCCGGGAGAAGAAAAAATGGCACAGAATCTTGAAAAAATAATGGGTTATCATCAAACTCATAATTATACTGTCGCTTATGATGTAACGAATTTGCACAAAGAATTATATCCTGCCATGAGGTATGTGCTTAATAATTTTCTCATCCCCCGAATCACATTCTTCGATTTTGTGGCTCAACTGCACTGCTCAATAAGATTCTCACCTTATTTGCGACTCCAGATTATGGGAAAAAATATCAACTCCGAACTTTCATTCGTAGGGATAAAACATATCGAAAGGCTGGCCACATCGCCAAGCAAAAACAAAAACATACGAAAAGTGATGGAAAAAATCGGGAAAAAAATGACCGATGAAATACTCTCGCCAAAAGCTGTTGAAATGTTGCAAGAGTACAGCTCACAAATTGTAGCCATGACTGACCTTCCTATAGAATGGATGATGATAGACGGTGTACCGCTGGGATTCACACACGAGGTGTGCAGGCTGCCTGAAACACTGGTTATAAGTCAGCTGGCACAATTATGGAAGCAAAATTCAGACCGTATGTAATACCGGAGGATATCCTGCAAAAAACGCTTGTCGTATTCGGAAATGAAGACCCGGAGTTTGTGATGGCACAATTACCTGTTAGGGAACTGGCTAAAACCTTGGGATTTCAGATAAAAACGTGCCTGAATAAATCCAGCTTCTTCGAAGCCATAAAGGAAACCGGACCGGAACTATTGATAATCGATACGCACGGAGGGGTAGATGAAACAACACACAACTCATTTATCATGATGGGAGACGATATCATAACCGGGGATGATGTGGTAAACAGCGGAATAGGCCCACAACTGGTATTTCTCTCTGCATGTAACACGTTTACCACTTACAATACCATAAATACAATAGCAAACGCTTTTTCCCAGATTGGAGCCAACGCTGTCACTACTTCGTATATGCCTCTGCATGTATTGCCTGCAACCGTATTATATATCCGGCTGCTACGTAACCTGAACAAGGCCGCACACAAGAATATACATTTAAACTGGCTGTCATTCATATCACATCTGATGAGAACATCTTATATACATGCTCCCATCGGGAAAAAAGAAAATCTAAATTTAAAGAAAGAAACACTGGATACACTCAGCGAACTGAGTGTGCAATCTATGTTTTTCGGCAAAAGAAGGGAGGTCTATGAAAAACTAAATAATAAAGAATTCACAAAAAGCCTGAACTATAACTATGAATATATTATTCCTCACTATCTTATGTATTCTACATTGGGACGAGCCGATATTATTTTATTTAAGTCAAGTCTAGATAATATTATGATGTCATAAGAATATTTCTAAATAGAAAAACGTATCATGTTTATTGAATTTATAATGATAACACTTTTTGCATAACGAAATAAATATATAGACGTTCAAAATAATCTTTGTATATGAATAATAAATATTAGCTTTATAAACTTATCCTTAAATGTTAAATATAAAATTAACATTAAACACATATATAAAGATTGATTTTTTAAATTTTATATACAACTTTTAGTAGTGAATATCTTAATATAAAGTTTTCATTATTAATATACTATTGAATGTAATCATCACTTTTAAATAAATATACAACATGTATTTTATTTGAATTATTTTTTTTAGAATTTTTACATAAGATCCTTATGTTCTGTATAAAGTGTTTCTGTATCATATAGTATAATGATTGTTTGAGAAGTGATGGATTTTCTTGATTTTTTGTCTTATTGTATTTTATCTAATCTATATTTGCTGGAATAAGTATATTAAAATGCTATTTCTTGATTATTTGATTAAAAAAAAGTAAATTTGTAGTTAAATGAATATTGAAATAAGAATAGTACGTTTTTTAAATTCATTTTTCTCATGGATAATAAGGATTTTGAGTTGTTTTTGAAAATTAAGGAACAATTAGATAGACTTAATAATATAGCCTTAACTTTTCATTATAGTATAGAAGTTGATTATAAATGTAGTTTTTCTTCAAATACTTATTTCCTGAATATAAATATTCCTCTTGACGAATATTTCACAGCTAAAATAGTTTTTAGGTCATCTATAAATAATAATTTTTTTATGGATTTTTATTTTTGTTTTATGCAAAAATGTGTTGACGATTACAATAATCATCTTGCTTGGATTCAGATAGTTCCATTAAAAAGATATGTACCAGATGCCATATTAGCTTTAGGATCTTACTTTAAAGGTAGATATAATATAGTAGGTAATAGTATTAGTGCATCTGGAGAACATGTTATTCATCAAATTTATTCTAATAAAGCTGCCTTATCCTCAATGTGTAAAAAATCAACTTGTTGGGATATGCACGGTAATTTAAAGAGCAAATTTACAGACTGGAAATCTGAAGCTATTTCATTAGTAATATCCAAGGAGTTTCCACCATGTAGGATAGTAACTGGTATAAAAAAGGATCAGCAGGTTCATTATGATAACAGTTATGGATTACATGGTTCCAATGGGACCTATGTAGAAAATGTAAATCAAACTTGGTGCTTGGTGTTTAAAGTTAAACGAATAGGAATAGAAGTTGATACTTCTGCAGATTTTATTATTGACATTCATAAGTATATCACAAAAAAACTAATGTCACAATTAGGCTGGGGGAAAATAACAAAAGAAAGGCTTGAATTTTTGAACAATATTCTTAAGAACAAAACTTTAAAGGTTATATGTAGAGATTTAAGTATTGCTCCCATTTATAGAAATTTTGTTCCGCTGGAATATGATAATTGGGAGACTGCATTGGATACAATTCTGTTTAAAAGTTAATTTGCAGCATGTTATGTAGTATAAAGTACATGATATTATTTGTTACTTTTGATAACACTGATTGTTTATGAAAATTACTTGTTATAAAAATATAAAAACAATTCAAATTTAAAACATATGGATTACGAAATTTTATACAAATGTGAGGCTGAGCAAAATATAAAATGTTATGTCTGTAAAGCCAATTTAAAGGATTATATAGCTTCTCTAAAGCCTGATTTTTATGAGTTCGAGGTACAACGCGGAATAGTAAGAAATTCATATCTTGATACTTTACGTCAGACAATTAGTAATAAAGAACCTATCCCTCCTATATCTTTAACTGTATCTGGTGAACCTGTTATTGATAACCAAATTTTAAAAGTTAAAGATGAAAATTCGGATATACTTGATGGACTTCAACGTACATTTCGTTTATGGGTATATAACTATATAAACAATATAGTTAAGAGTAAAAATATTTTAACCTTCTCTGAACTTGTTAGTGAATTAAAGTCTGATGATATCGGAACGCGTATTATTGATTTTTATTTTATTAATGCTAAGTTTTTAAAAGACTTTTTACCTATTGGTATCTGTGCAGCAAATATTCAATCCTTTATCGATGGATGGGAAAATTATAATCTTATTTTTTATATTTGGTATGGTTTGGATGATAAACAGGTAGTAAGAAAAATGTTGGAATTAAATGCAGGTCAGAAACCCGTTACATCTACCCATCAATATGAATTATTATATCTTCATTTTTTTAATAATGAAAAGATACAAATTCCAGAAGGAATGCAATTAATTCGTGTAAGAGATCCTTATTTTTTTTCTATACGTAGAGGAAGAAATAAATTAGGGCAGTTTTTACTATCATCTGTGATTATAGCTTATCAGTCATTTATTAAAAGAAAGCCTTTAAGAGTACAAACAGCTAATGAGGTAAGGGTTGATGATGACAATGATGATGATATACAAAATTTCTTTAATCCTGATAATCTCAATTCTTTCTTAAAATACATGTATATAGCTGATTCTATTTTATGTAACCAGGATACAAAACATCTAGCTTGGTATGGCAAAGATACAACTTTAAGTGGGATTTATGCGGCTTTGGGTCAATATATGTATGAAAATGGCAATGAATTAGAATGGGATAAGTTAGATTATATATTAAACAATAAAGTAAAAAAAATGCATTTTAATGTAGATCAATTTGAAGAAGCGTATAACAGATTATCAAGTATTAAAACTAATGTTGGATATGCTGTTAGAAAAGCTATCTATAAATTTACATTAAATGCTTTGCAATCTCATCCTGTGTCTTGGTACGAATGTTTGATAAATAAAGATAGTGAATTATGAAACGTAAAGATTTATATGTAGAAATATATAATACCGTATTAACTGAGGTACATATTGCAGATAGAGATACTTTAACAGAAATACTTGAAAGTCTTTCTATTTATAAATTTACAGACGCTTTTTCTTCATTATTACCATCGTTGAACGGTGATAAAAGTTATCTTAAGAATTTCGTTGAAAAGATAAAAGATTGTAGTAATGATCCTAATATTGACTTAGAAGAAGAAATAGACAATCCATTTGATTTTGCTTCTTTTGAAATGGTTGAAGCTTCAAGAAAAGTTCATTTGCATAAATTTTATCATTATAATATTGATTGCATAATTGTTACATCTAAATGTTTGTACTATGACAATAGTAAAAAATTTACTGATGCTATATTATGGGAAGCAATAGAAAAACTTTGGAAAAATATATTGGATGCAAGACTATCAAAAAATAATTTTTTTTCTTCTCTAAAGAATTTAGATGATGATCATTTCTTTATATTAAAAACAGCTGTTATTACAGCTACTGATAGTTGGAGAATTTATTCTGAAGCATATTTTGAAAAAGTTATAAATAACGATATACTTATTCCTGAAGAATTAAAATATATCGATTCTGCTTTATGCACAGGACTTTCTCCGGATTGGAATAATTCATATGAGCAATATCATGACTCTTTCAATATAATTGCAGATATGCGAAATGCAAACGACTTACTTACTCGATTTTTAAAAATGTATCAAGTACTTGAATTCTTTACATTTAGATTAAAATTGATTCCTTTGACAAAAGGACAAGCTACAAGAAACTCTTTTATATCTAATGTTAGGCATACTGTAGATACTATATCTAAAGGAGAATTGAAGTCATTACAAGATTTATTTGCGAAAGTATTTAATAGTATTCACAACACTGAAGTTAAGAATCTTGTAGAACCCATTCAAACTAATAATATAAAACTAAGTAAATATCTTAATCAAACCTTAACTAGGCAAATAAAATCCATACTTGGCCTAACAAATCAGAATATTTCTAATCCAAGTAATGTGGCTGAATTAATATATAAGATACGATGTTGTATCGTTCATAGTAAAGAAAGCGAAATACATTTCACACCTAATAATATTTCGGAATACAAAGATTTAATACCTGTAATGAGAGTACTTATAAAAGTAATACAAAATAGTATTGTAGAAACAATTAATAATAGTGGAAAAAAGGATTTAGAATTTCAAAGTGAGTCAATGCTTTTGTATTGATTAGAATTTATAGAAAAGAATTATAACTGAATATAAGATAAATTCCTTAATGTTTTCATGCTAGTATAAATTCGCCTAGTTTAGTAACCCTAAATTGTATAAAATGAACCAATTAATTCATGAACGGAGTTTTGTGAATTAGTTGGTTTATGTCACTTTAGGTCTTTTCACCTATAATAAAGTTTGACGACAAAAACAGAAGAAATCACTATTTAAAATACAAAAATATTTTCTTTTATAACTTAAATTCGTATCTGTTGTTAGTAAAAGCATCCGATAAAGTACACATTGTAGATTCATAGAACAACAAACTCTTCTTATTAACGAATATAAAGTTGACAGGAAGAGTTTGCTATTATATTAGATTTCAATTGAATTTTCGTTGGACTTCTTCAACTTCCAGACATCCGGAAGTAGTTCTCGGATATCTCTGCCGGAGTCTTTTCCTTGATAATAGGGAAGCCTAGCAATGGCATAATTCAGCCATTCTCTTGGATTGACTTCCTGTGCCTTGCAGGTGGCAAGCAATGAACAGATGAGCGCTGTATTTTCCGCGGCTTCATGATTTTCACAGAAGAGAAAGTTCTTTCTTGAGAGCGTCAGAAGAGTATCGCGTTTTCAGACAGATTATTGTCTATCTTTATATTGCTGACTTTGAGACAGGTCTTCATTCTTGACCATAACGGATATACATAGGAGATAGCTTGTCCCTTCCGGCTTTTGGGCGGAACTTTGATTATATGTGCTTTTCATCCACTTTTCAAAGAAATCCTGCAGGGGTGTGGGGACTGACGGTTCCACAGTTTACGCTGTTTTTCCAGCGTATATTCCCGGGAGCCGTTATCGTCATGGAAAATGACCAGCTTTTCCATGACCGCCTTGAGCATCCATAGATACTCTTTGTCGGCCTTTCCCTTGCTGATAACTCTTACAGTGGTCCCGCCCGCCTGAACATACCAGTAGCCGATAATCTGCCGGACCAGCTCGTCATAAAGTGGTCTCAGCAGTTCATACACAGGCTTGAACCAGCCGATCAGTATGCTTTCGGAAAGACGGACACCCAGATGGCGGAACTCCTTGACCTGCCTGTAGAATGGAACGTGATATTCGTATTTCAGCAGGAGCATTTCGGCCAGCATGGTGGAAACCGACCAGACATTTGTAAACAGGAGAAGGTGGAAGCGGAGCAATGATTACGTCGCATTCACCTTCCCCGGGAAGACTCAGGTTGTCTTTCAGCCCATATTTGGGACGGACAGTCTCCTTTACATACAACCTGCCCGGTTCAAATTCCAGCATACGGGTATGTTCCTCGCCAATCCGTCTGTAACGGTCCCAATCCATCCGGTCAGGTTCAATCACCACTTCAACTACCGGCAGTCCCTCCAGGAGTTCGCGGTTACGTCGGGATTCCTTCTTCTTTCCATCGGGCTTTACTTTTGAAGGAACCGCTGCGCTACTGTCCTCTTCCCGGATGTTTTCATTCTGTCCGGTTGCAGGAACGGGATCGAACAGGGAGAGCTGGTTGGAATCCAGGGCTGCCAGCTTATCACTTCTCCGCCCGAAAAGCTGACGGTTCAGCCATGCTATCTGTGAAAGCAGTTCCTGTATCTTCCGTTGCAGCGCATCCGTCTGTTCCAGCAGTTTCCCGTTGGATTCGACAAGGGAACGGTTAGTTTTCAGGAGATCGGCTATCTGCTCCTGCTGACTCCTGATTATCTGTTCCATTGTATCCTGCTGAATCATCCGTTTCTATCTCTTTATATGATGTAAAATACTGATTTTTCGGTAGATACGCAATCGGATACATAAAAAAACTTTCAATAGAAGCCATCCATTCTACTGGCTTTTAACCTTTTCAGCCTCTCGTTCGGATTGTCACTGATTCCTTCCACCATCATGACCAAGTCGCGCCATTCCATCGGATAAGACCTGCTCCGGCTGTCATAGGCCGGCAGCCGGAACGTGCCCTCTTCCAGACGTTTCACATACAATACCATGCCGCCGTCTTCAGCATGGAGGAGCTTCATGGTGCTCCTGCTTCTGTTTATGAAGATGAAGACATCGCTCAGACGAACGTCATGTCCCATCCGGTCGTGAACCACTCCGCACAGAGAATTGATTCCCTTGCGCATGTCCGTCTTTCCGGGACACAGGAAATAGCGCATGGTATCATTCAGACAGAATATGGCTGCATAATTTGTGTATCAATCCAAATGTCAGTTCAGGGTTTCCATGGCTGTCAAGGTGGATTCTGATTCCGGAAGGAAGCTCTATCGTTACGTCGCCACCCGCACCTGACGGGAGATTGCCACTGCGACGCAGATCCAATGGAATGAATGTATCATCAGGAAGCTTGTCCGTATGGCTCAGGCTGAATTTCTTCTTCCAATAATGGAAACAGGAGGATGAATAGGCCTCATTCTCACAGAAATCTTTTATGGTTAGGCCACTGGCCTGTTGTCTTTCATAAACGGACAGGAACTCTTCTTTACTCATTATTCGTTTCATGTTTTTTATTGGCAAAGTAACGGAAGAGTGGAGGGCTTTAATAATGTGTATTTTATCGGATGATTACCATTCTAAAACATTACTTAAAAACTTGTATTTTAGCAATTTCAAAGATCTATTTGCTAACATTTATAGAACAGTAGTGATTGTTAGTATTGATTTAATGCCGTTATGGTTAGATTATGTCTTATATTAAAGTTACTATATAAGTTATTTGATAGAGGTGCTTCTATAATTTCTGCTTGATATTAGATTTTATCGCACACTAAATATCGGTTCTGATTAAAAGAGTTTGTTTGTCAATCTATGGTATTCTTTCGTAATTTACTATTATCAGAGACCAATATTAACTCCATTTCTAGGTTTGCGTTTCATCCCCTTAAGTATTTGAACAGATTGTTCCTGATAGGATAGAGGTTGGCTTTGTTTTTTGCCAGCCTCTATCCATTTAAGAAGCTCGTCCTCATAGAAATATAATTTTTTACCACGTTTATAGGCTGGGATGAGACCTGTACGAGCAAGTCTATAGATTGTCGGTTTTGATTTTTGGATAAGTATGCTAGCCTTATCTATGTCAATTAGTTGATGCTGATTATCCGGTTTCTGTGTTTGTAAGGTTTCAACTAATTGATAAATTTTCTCTACTTGTTCTGTTAAATAGCTTACAGCCTGCGGAAGCTTGTCGAATGTGATAGGTTCTTTTGTCATAGTATCTGTTTTTGCTTTTGAGGATTAATATTTGTTGATGCAATATTTATGAATATAAAGTCTGATTTATTGAATTATATCTGGATTTAATTTAATCAGGCATTCTGTTTCTGAGTGAGACATCTTTTTGATTATCGTGTTGATTTCATTTTCTTTCATGGTATCAGCAAATACTTTTTTAATGAATTCTGCTGTATATGAACGTCGTTTACCTAATGCTTTACCTATGTTCCAACCCAAATGCATAACATCTATAGCTTTCAATTTTGAATCTACTTTTATAGGAATAATATCTATAGCAGTTTTATCCTGAAAGAAATCTGAAATATAAGCACAGAGGCGCTGCAGATTTTCTTGGCTTGTATAAGCAGCCATCGTTTGATGGATGTATATATGTACTAACTCTAGCTTTTTATCGTTCGTACGTTTCTGTTCTATAATAGTATTCGAACGGAGTTTTTCATATTCCATAAATGCTTGTTCTGGTTCAATCACAGAATCATTAAGATGTTCATGGATAGACAAAGATTTGCTATGATGACATAAATATATAATTATCTCGTATAATGCAATTTGCATTGATATATATAATCCTGTAGATATTATAAAGACCGATATAAAAATAATATTTGAGCTGAATTGATCAAAGCCTGCATTGACTGCTTCAATGCGTATAGCAAGTGCTATAAGAAGTAATGTTCCAGCTACACTGGAATCTAAAATAAAATATTCAAATTTCTTCAAATACATAAGCCATATGTTTAACTGTTCGTAAGCAAAGGTAATGTTTACTGATTATGTATTATCAGAAAATGACAAGAGTGACATCAGACTTCATCAAACGTCACTAATTGTCATAAATAGTTTGATTATTATTGGAAAGTAAGAAGTGTTCAGATGGAATAGGGGCGGATTAATTTATGGGATTGAATGTAAGACATGAATTTATAACTTATCATATAATAAACAAAAGTGGTATTCTTTCTATATTATATGATAAGTTATGCTATAATTCCAATAATCGTTCCGCTAATGGCGCATAATACTTTTGTACTTCTTCAGCTGTTGGAGTATGACCGCCAGGAAAGTGGTATGAATATTTATAATGCATTAAAAATAAAGGCTCAAAGTGTGCCAGATGGTCATTCTCACCAAATATCCCCCATATATTTTCTTGGTTAGCTACCTGACAATTGTCCCATTGATGCTGTTGAAGTTCTGCGAATTCATCAATCAATGTTTGGTTAATGACAAGCTGCTGGTTTCCGTTAGCTCGTGGAGATTTGTATTCATGCGAACCAATACGTTCCATCAGGAAGCTTGTCATTTCGAAATGGGGATTTCCGAGTAAAGCAGGGATATTGTTTTTAGATGCTACTATCTGTGCCAAAAACGAGCCATTACTGTTTCCTACCAATATATCAGGTTTTTCTTGGTTGCACAATCTTTGGATAAAGTCGATAGCTTCCTGTGGATGCAGGGGTAAGTCTGGACTCAAGACTGTTGCCTTACCGCTGAAATATTCTTTCAAGGCAAGAACTGGGATACATGTACCTGATGCAAAGAAACCATGAAGGAAAAGAATTTTCTGTGCCATAATCAACAACCGCTTCCGTCAATATTACATGTTGCTCCTTCGTTGATAGGACGTGAACGTAATCCGGCATCTTCTGGATTCAAAGTAACCGTACCGTCTTCCAATACAAAGCAAGGAATTCCAACGGCTCCAACACTTTTGGCTTCATTTAAGGCCGGATGATGATCTCTTAGTCTCAAGAATGCTTTCAAATCTCTTACGTGTTGACCAATATCAATGACTTCATATTGGTTATTATCTTTTACTTGCTCTTCTACATACGTACAATCCGGACAAGTTTCCATTCCATATATTTTTATCATAGCTGTAGTTATTCATTTAAAGACTCAATTTTCTTCAAAGATACTGATTCTGCCAGATTATGCAAACTCTATATTATGATAAAACAGGTTATAGATAAGATAAAAGCTATATTATTTCAATGAAATCTTATTAGCCGTCTCTCGCTTTTTGGAATTGACCAAATCAGCATAAATTTGTGTTGTCGATACATTAGCATTTTCGATACTGTATAAATATCTGTGCCTAAAGAGATTTGTATGACGGCATACGAGTGACGGAAGCAGTGGAAAGTTATGTGTTTTTTGATTCCGGCTTCCGAAATCCATTGCTTGAGAGGCTGATTCGTCATAGCTCTGGTCAGTCCTTTAAATACACGACCAGAACCAGGGATACCACATAGTTCCAATGCTTCGTTACTGATGGGGAGAGTGGCTTCCGTCTCTGTCTTTTCTGTGCAAATTCTGATGTAATAGCCATTGTCGGGACCAACTTTGATATTATCCCATGTAAGCTTAAAATACCGCTGATGCGAAGACCAGTCATACAGGAGAATAATGAAGCTTGTTTCAGTACAGGAATTTTGCATGGTGTAGCGGCCAGTTTCTTAACTTCTGCTAATGTGAGATACTGCTTTTTGACTTCTTTCCATTCAATCTTGTCTATGAAGTCATTCAGATTTTCACGTAGCATCTTCTCTTGATAAGCTAATTTCAGTAATGCAGGGAAAGTTGAAAAATAGCCAGCTTCCGAATTTCTCGAAACGCTGATATTAGGATGACGGATCTGTTCATAGTTCAGTAGATATTGAGTAAAATATCAATTATCTTGTATATGCCATTATTAGCCATTCAAGCATCATCAAATATACTCTTCTAAATTCTAAGTGATAGTATCGATAGAAAACTAAGTAAGTATAAATTTTAGAGAGAGCGTACGAGAAGGAGATATGTCTGAAAATATGTTCTAACCTAACCAGGATTTTATATCCATTTTATAATTAAAATGTTATTCTGAATCCCAAACATAAATTTGTTTTTCGTTGGAAATGAAATGTTTGATGAATTATTGTTAATTTTGTAGATTATTCTATTAAGGTAGTTTAGATAAAAATCAAGACCATTAAAATGTAATTTATGGATAAAATAAAGAACTTCGATATAGTTGTAAATACCTGCCTGGCAGATATCGAATCAAGGTCAAAGAAGTCTGACTTTGACAAAAATGATTTTTTGCTGTCTGTGGTTAATGGCTTTGAAGATGGGAAGTGGCGTGAAGATCTTTTTCGCCAGTTTGTCATGAACAATATAGCACAAACAGGTTTATCTGCAGATGAAAGAGAAAATATTTGTACAATTGATCCATACACGCAGATAACTCGCTCAATAATGAATCTCAGATTGGTTGATTGTGAGAATGGCCAAGGCAGTGAAATTGCCGAAATAGTACTCTATGGGATAATGCGCTATCATTACAATGCATTACCTGTGGTACCTAAAATATTCTATAAGCAAAATTCTAATGATAACGCAAAAGGAGCCGATAGCGTACATATTGTTATTGATGAAGATAAAATGGATTTTACGTTGTGGCTTGGTGAAGCCAAATTCTTTAATGATATCATAGATGAAAGGTTATATGACCCTATCAATTCAGTGTTTGAAGCGCTCGGCACGGAAAAGATAAAGAAGGAAAACTCAATAATAACAAATATTAAGGATTTAGAGTATGTAATTAATAACCCAGACATAAGAAAAAAAGTAAAAGAAGTACTTCGTCATGATGTATCGATAGACGAGGTAAAAAAAAGGCTACATGTTCCTATTATGTTGTTACATGAATGTAGTATAACTAAAGGAGCTAGAGAATTATCACCTGAATATCTTGAAGAAATAAAACATTATCATCTAAATAGAGCTGAGAGATTTTTTATGTCGCATAATAATAAGCAGAAGAAAGAAGGTGTATATGGTTTTGAAAAAATAATGTTTCATCTCATACTGTTTCCTGTGCCTAATAAAGAGAATATTGTAAACTGGTTTGTTAAACGCGCTAATCAAATAAAACAAGATGCTTGAAAGTGAAGTTTTTGATATCTGTTATAATATCAACGAACTGATCCTAAACAGTCAAATGGATACAGCTCGTACAGAGGTAATAAAATTGCTTGATAGACTGAATCGTGAAGGCAAAGAATACTCTCCTATGGTCAACCATTTTATAAGAGAAGTTGGTCTGTTCCCTTATATTGATAAAAATACAGCATCATGGCAAGAACAAGCTGTATTTGAGGCTTATAAAACAGATCTTGGCGGTGGCGAACAAAAGACGCTTCACAGTGCTCAGTCGAGAGTTTTAAAACGATTGTTGGCAGGTGATAATATTGCACTTAGTGCTCCTACTAGTTTTGGTAAAAGTTTCATCATTGATGCTTTTATTTCTATTCGTAAGCCTGATAATGTGGTTATTATTGTCCCTACAATAGCTTTAGCAGATGAAACTCGTAGAAGGATTGAGCATAAGTTTTCAGGAATGTATAAAATTATTACTACCACTGACGCGACCCTTAGAGAACGTAATATATTAATACTACCACAGGAGCGTAGTTTTGCATATGTAGGTAAGTTTGAAAGTATTGATATGCTCATTGTGGATGAATTTTACAAGGCAAGTTCTTCATTTGATGATTCGCGTAGCACTTCTCTACTAAGCGCAATGATTGAACTTGGCAAGATAGCGAAACAAAAGTATTATCTCGCTCCTAATATCCATAATATCAAAGAAAATGTGTTCACTAAGGGTATGCAGTTTATGCGTTTTACAGATTTTAAAACTGTAATAACTATGGCTAGCAAAGTCTATGAGAAGATGGGGATTGATGAAAACAAAAACGACTTTAAAGCAACAAAATTGCTAGACATTTTAAGAAAACATAAAACTAAAACTTTAGTATATGCAGGAAGCTATGATAATATAAATACTATTTCTAAACTGCTCACCAACAATATGCCAAACAAAGAAAATGATTTATTGAACAACTTTTACGATTGGCTTAGAATAAATTATGGCGAATCTTTTTCTTTGTGCAATTTGAGTAGAATTGGTGTTGGTGTTCATAATGGTAGAATGCATAGGTCATTGAGCCAGATTCAAGTAAAACTGTTTGAACTTAGAAATGGCATTGACACTATAGTTTCAACTTCTTCTATAATAGAGGGTGTTAATACCCAAGCAGAACAAGTTGTAGTGTGGTCAAATAAAAATGGTAATCGCAAATTTGACTATTTTACATATCGTAATATCATAGGCAGAGCAGGCCGTATGTTGAAATACTTTGTAGGTAAAGTATATTTGCTAGAAGAACCTCCAGCTCAAGAGAATACTATTTTAGATATTGAATTCCCAGAAGATGTAGTAGAAATGCTTGATTCTGAAAATCCTGGAGTGGAAATTAATGATGAACAAAATAATCAGATAAAAGAATATGAATCATATATGTCAGAAACACTTGGTAAAGATGTTTTCAATAAGATAAGGAATAATTCATTGATAAAGTTATGTAAGCCGAGTCAACTGCGTTTTTTAGTTGGCAAAATTAAAGAAAATCGCAATTGGCCTAATGGATTTGAATCATTGGCATCTACGAATTCATACTATTGGCGTAATCCTATTTCTGATGTAGCAGATATGCTTGGAGATAATATGAAAGGATTGATGAAAATTGCTATATGGAAATTTCCTCAAAACTGGCAAAAATCTATGGCTGAAATACATGGAGAGTTAGTGAAAGATGGTTATGAATTTAGTCAGGAAGATTTATTTCATGCAGAACGTTATATGTCATTCAATCTTTGTTCTATTCTGAATGTTATTAGCATACTTAAAAGATTAATCTATCCAGATACTCCTGATATATCTTTGTTTCTCGCTAAAGCAGCAAATGCTTTCCTTCCTAAGCTTGTATATCAATTAGAGGAGTATGGACTGCCTAGAACTTTAAGTAGAAAAATTCAAAATTCAGGTTTAATAGATCTTGAAAACGATGAGATGGAGGTTTCTGATATAATAGAGGAATTTAAGAAAATTGGCTACGACAAATTGACAGAAAGTATACAAGATATTCACCAATTTGAAAAGTTTATTCTTAAGTATTTTTATTCTGGTATTAGTTAGTAATGTAAGATGCTGTTATAATCATTGTAAATACATGGGGCATCAGAATGCTATTGGTGGCAAATCACCACTTCAGGCCAAAGCACATATATTCCCCCTTTTTGTATGTAATGATTATGGCTTGTTCTTTTTTAGTTAGCGTAAAACTTGCCCGATGTACAACTTTTTAATATTGAGTTAGTATAATACACAAGTCAATTATACGTTGCCAGTAGTTTCCAATCAAGAATTGCTAGTAAGCTATATCAAGAGGGTACCCTTTGAACCATATCATATGGCTTTGGGATTACCCTCTCAAATTCGCCAAATAAACCGAACATGAAAATAAAAGCATAACAACTGTAAATATCATCCTAAAAAATGAGTAGAAATTTGTAATTAAATGCAGTGTTCTCGGCTTTTAATTATGAAATTAAGATGTTTGTTATGAAATATTACTTTAATGAGATTTTGTTGGCGGATTCCCGTTTCTTCTCACTGACAAGCTCCGCATAAATCTGAGTTGTCGAGACATTACGGTGAGTAAGCATTTTGCTTACTGTGTAGATGTCCGTTCCTGCTGCAATCTGGAGGGTTGCAAAAGTATGCCGGAAGCAGTGGAAGGTTATGTGTTTTTTGATTCCGGCTTCCGAAATCCATTGCTTGAGAGGCTGATTCGTCATAGCTCTGGTCAGTCCTTTAAATACACGACCAGAACCAGGGATACCACATAGTTCCAATGCTTCGTTACTGATGGGGAGAGTGGCTTCCGTCTCTGTCTTTTCTGTGCAAATTCTGATGTAATAGCCATTGTCGGGACCAACTTTGATATTATCCCATGTAAGCTTAAAATACCGCTGATGCGAAGACCAGTCATACAGGAGAATAATGAAGCTTGTTTCAGTACAGGAATTTTGCATGGTGTAGCGGCCAGTTTCTTAACTTCTGCTAATGTGAGATACTGCTTTTTGACTTCTTTCCATTCAATCTTGTCTATGAAGTCATTCAGATTTTCACGTAGCATCTTCTCTTGATAAGCTATTTTCAGTAATGCACGGAAAGTTGAAAAATAGCCAGCTGCCGAATTCCTCGAAACGCTGATATTAGGGTGACGGATCTGTTTACAGTTCAGTAGATACTGCCTGAACTTCTGACAAAGCTCTACCGTTACATCACCGAAAGTGCAATAGCCGTTTACAAACTTTTCAAAATGCTGGTAAACGCAGTCCCATTTGTGATACTTCAGTTTTGCTTTCTCACGAAAATAGGCAAGGAAGTCAGCTTTCATTTTGTGCTTGTCAAGAAATCCAAATTCCTCATTAACGATTGCCTGTACTCTGATACAACGAATGGCTTCAGCCTTACTCAGCATTTCATTGTTGAAATCACGTTCAATCTCATTTTTAGGACGGGCATAGATATAAATGCCAAGATATTCCCTGCGACTCATTTTCATTGTGTACGGATTGCGAATAGCCGGATAATAATCCAGATAGAGAGAAATTCTGCCGTTACTGATAACTCTTTGTCTCAATGTTACGTTAGTACATGTAAGTGCCATAAGATTAATGTTTTTGGTTGATAAATTATTATTATCGGTACAAATTAAACTGGTGTTTTCTTGGTGAATACTCACACCGGGAAATAACTTATACCGGGATTATTCAATGATAGGATCTTCGAACAAATTATCGAGCTCAGCTTTGGATATAAGAGTATATTTCCCCTTCTTAATCTTGGGAATTTGATGATACTTGGTATAATGGTATAGCTGGTCTCTTGTTATTTTGAATTTTTCCATCGCTTCTTGAACTGTGTAGTATTTGGGCTCTTCAGCCTGACGTATTCCTTTTGCTATATCGAAGTGCTTTTTTGAATAATATACTGTAATACCAACCTTCTTTTTCGGAATGGCATTTTTATAAACAAAAGAGTATATAGCGTTAAGGCTCATTTGAAATTTGTCCTGTACTTCTTGCACACTATACCATTCTGTAATGTCTGTATCTGGAGCCTTCGAGGAAAAATAAGCATCAACATGCTTTTTACTCCAGTAAGTCTTACCACGGTTGAATGTCTTTGGAATTTTATTCTTCTTAGACATAACAAAAATCCATGATTCACTTACATTGAATTTTTTCATTATTTCGGCTGTAGTATAAAATTCTTTGATAGGTAGAGTGTCCTTGGGCATTCTAAATTCATAAGGATGCCGTTTTAACATCTCATCTATATCAGAGCGTTTGACGAAAGATAATCTGCTGCTAATTTTTGAAGCTTGAAGGTATCCTTTATAGACCATCTTATAGACTGCTTGTCTGGTAATACCTAAAAGAATTCCAACCTCTGAGAAAGATAGAAACTCTTTATCCTTAATTGTGATGATAGGTAGTTCCTCAATCCTATTTTGAGTATTCTCTTCAGTAGCCTTAATGTTTTTCTCTCTTTCTCTTTTTTTGTAAGCTAAATTTGCACACCTGTGAGAGCAGTACTTTGTACTTATTTTTTGTGCTTCGAATCGTGTTCCACACCATTCGCAAATCTTTTTAATTTTAGTGTTACTTGCTGGCATATTACTCAAATTTTAAATGTTTATTTCGCTTTATTTCTCCCGTTATGTGTCAACTATCGTAAATCTTAGTAAACCATAGTCAACTTTCTCCACAACCTGTCCAGCGTAAAATGCCGGAATTTTGCTTCGTGGTACAAAAACGGTACAAAAAGATGATGTGCAAAGCTTATAAATGACTAATATTGACCAGTAGAGCAACAAAAAAGGCGCCCCGTAAAGAGCGCCATATCAATCGATTATAATCAATTTAACTCATTGATAATCAGGTAGTTACTTGCCGATGCAGCATACATAGCTGCTTGAATGATAGATTGTTGCAATTTAATCGGTAGAAAAGTTGTTTTTGAGACCTCTGAGACTTGTTTTTGAGGCTGTATTACAATCTTTTCTCAATGAATCAGAACTGTGAGGAAGTATTGCTCCTCAATGAAGTTCACCTATCTTCTATCCGGCTACAAAGGTATAAAATTCTGGGATGTTTTCGCCGAAAATGTTAACTAAATGCAAGATATTCTCACGGATATTGTTTGCTGACCAAAAGAGAAAAATTTAGTTGAAGCCTTTTTTCTTTTCTTCCCTCTGCTTGACTTAACTTTATTGCCCGTGTATATTATAACGGTCATTAAAGTCAAGTTGAGAGTGGAGTTATATCTTTTTCTTTTGGCAAGCAAAATAGTTCTTTGATGTGATGAGTGCATGAGTAATAATTTGCATCTATATTACGAATAATATATTATTTGTAGATAGGTGTATATAGCACTTACAAACAAAATTATGACATTTAGTTTTTGGAGTTTCTGCTCAAAAAGGGATATGTGCATGGTTAATTATTCAATGATGTGCATTTCCTATGTACAACACATCATTAAATATATAAAAAGTATTATCTTTGCATATTATATGATAGGTTGACTATGGCAAAGTCATCGACATAGTCGCTTTGCACCTTAAATAAGAAAATATGGCAAAGAATACAATGGGAACCAAGCTTCCCCGAAAATTGGAGCAGAAGATGCAGATTGTAGGTGAGCAGATTAAGTTGGCTCGCTTGCGTCGGAATCTGAGTGTGGCTCAGGTTGCTGAACGTGCCACCTGTTCACCGCTTACTGTGTCCCGAATAGAAAAAGGGATTCCTACAGTTGCAATAGGGATCTATCTACGTGTTTTGTACGCATTGCAACTTGACGATGACATTCTATTGCTTGCCAAAGAAGATAAAATGGGAAAAGCTTTGCAGGATTTGAGTTTGAAAACAAGAGAACGTGCATCTAAAAAGGAATAAGGATGAAAAGGCTATATGTATATGCCGATTTCGATTGGCTCAAAGAAGTGGAACTCATTGGCGAACTAGGCTATGAGTCTCTTCGTGGTGCGGACAGTTATAGTTTTACGTTCAATAATGAATGGTTAAGGCAGCACAGCGATCTGTTTTTGAGTGACGACCTGAATAATTACCCAGGACAACAATACACACAACCGGACAAGGATATATTCGGATGTTTTTCTGATGCTTTGCCGGATCGTTGGGGACGTACTTTGTTGTTGCGTCGTGAGCAATTAGTGGCAGCGGAAGAAAAGCGATCAGTACGGAGATTGTCATCCTTCGATTTCTTGACTGGTATCGATGATTTCTCCCGAATGGGTGGATTCCGTTTTAAGGAAGACCTCGATGGCGAATTTATCAATGTGAGTGAATCGTTGAAAATTCCACCTTTGACGGATATTCGGGAACTGATTGCAGCCAGTGCCGAGATAGAGAAATGTGAAGAAAACAATATGCTCCCTGATAGGAAATGGATTGCACAACTTGTGCAACCGGGAACGTCATTAGGAGGTGCAAGGCCTAAAGCCAATGTTGTAGATACAGATAAAGTTCTTTATGTGGCCAAGTTTCCATCGCGCAAGGATGACTATGATGTTGGACTTTGGGAGCATTTCAGTCATTTGCTTGCCACAAAAGCAGGGATAAACGCTGCAAAAACAAAAGTGTTGGCAACTGGAGAGAAATATCATACATTGCTGTCACAACGCTTCGATAGAACCCAAGAAGGAAAACGCATTCATTTTGCATCTGCCATGACCTTGTTGGGATTAAGTGATGGAGATAATGCAACTACTGGACACGGCTATTTGGATATAGTTGACTTCATTATTCAGAACTGTACCGATGTAGAGCGAAACCTGCAGGAACTATATCGTCGTGTGGCTTTCAATATTTGTATCGGCAATACTGATGACCATTTCCGCAATCATGGTTTTCTTTTGACCGCAAAAGGTTGGACATTGTCTCCTGCTTACGATATGAATCCAACGCTGCATGAATATCAAAGTCTGCTCATCTCCGCTGATTCCAATAAGGCGGATTTGAGCATTTTGCTCGATACTTGCGAGGATTATATGCTCAATAAGAAAACAGCAGAGAAGATTGTTGCAGAGGTAGTTGAAGTCGTAAAAGAATGGCGGGAACTTGCTAATCGTCAAGGCATATCCAAAAGAGAAATGGATATGTTTTCAGGAGTGCTGGATGAAAGATGCAAGCAATATGTTAGTATTTAACATCTTAGTTCAATCAGAATAAGGAGGAAATAATCATGAGTGGAGGATATTTTAATAGGAACACATACGCAATGCGTGAGATAGCTGATGCTATTGAGCGTGACATTGCAAGGGCTTTACAACCAAAGCCGGAGAAAGTACAAGAGGATTATTGGACTATTTACGAGAAAGATTGCTTTGGCTCATATCATAGTTATAAGGACTACATGAGTTTTGGGAACTATGAAGACGCAGAATCTTTTCTTCTGAGAGATAAAACCATCGTCAAGGCAGAACAAAAATACGCAGACCGACGATTCTTTGATGATGGGGTGATTTTCCAATCAACAAAACGATATATGTCTGACACTCCAGATGCTGAACAAATTCCGGTATTATACTCAATCCATCATTGTTATTATGATCATTATCTCTATGAAGCAGATGTATTGGAACTGTTAGATGAGACGATAGATGCAATGAAGGAGGCGTATCGGCAAATTCGTATAGCAGAAATATATGCGGAACGAGTAGGCTGGATGATGAGTGGCGATGATAGCGAAGAGTGTTTCCGTGAACGCATCAAGGAAGACTTGACGGAGTTTGAAAAGGAATATGCGTCAAAAGACTGGACTTATCTCGATGAAGATGACGAATAAAAGCAATAACCTATCATAAAGTAAAGAAAGAGGTGTGTTCTTGCATATTATATGATAGATTGATGATGCGACCGATACAATGGAATCAAATTATGTGGAATCAACATTATGTTTATGCAGCATAATGCTTTTTGTAACGACGTTATATGATATTTTTATCATGTTGTTTTGAATATTATCTTTTTATGTTTAACTTTGTACTTGAAATATAATACGAAGCAATATGGCGAAAATAGAATGCTCAAACCGATTGCGTGTAGTTCTAGCGGAAAAGGAAATAACCAATCGTTGGCTGGCAGAACAGATGGGCGTCACCGATATGACAGTGTCACGATGGAAGACTAATAAGATACAACCATCAATGGCTCAGTTTGTAGAAATAGCCCAACTGCTTAAAGTGGATATTAAAGACCTTATAGAGGCCGATTTTAATTATGAAGTAGAATGAGTAGACAAAAAAAATATACATTTATAGATTTATTCGCAGGGTGTGGTGGGTTGAGCCTTGGGCTTGAACAGGCAGGGTTTGAAGTTGTGTTCATGAACGAGATTGTTGAAACCTTTGCATCTACTTACTTGGCTAATCATAGTCTAAAACAAGGACAGTATTTTATTGGAGACATCAATGAATTGAATACTTGTTTAGACAAATATAGAGATACACTTAAGAATCCGGATAGACCAATTACTTTAGTATGTGGAGGCCCTCCTTGCCAAGGCTTTTCGATGGCGAATAGGCAAAGGATTATTGATGATCCAAGAAATCAGCTTTATAAGGCTTATTTGCAATTCCTTTCGGAAATTAGACCGCAATTTTTCATAATGGAAAATGTAAAAGGAATGGCTAATAAGTTCGATGAGATAATTGCCAATTTCAAAGAGTACTTAGGAGATGAGTACCTTTATGATTATCGGTTATTGAAAGTTCAAGATTTTGGTATACCTCAAAATAGAGAACGTTTCATAATGATTGGTAACAGAATGGGTGTTGCTCCAAATGATATTTTTGCAGAAATTGAACGTTACAAAAGAGATCCTTTTTTATTAAGAGATGTATTGTTTGGGCTGCCACATTTGGAAGCTAGAAAAGCAAAGAATCAAGGAGAGTATGAATCTGAAGAGTGTGGATTTACGGAACGAGATTTTTCATATCCGGATACAGATTTTTATCACTTTATTAATGGTGATAGAATCATTACTAAATTATATAATCACAAAAATAGATATAATAATTTACGTGATATTGAGATTTATAGAAGATTGCCTCAGGGAGCAAATTCTTTACATGAATCCATACAAGATATAATGCCGTATAAAAGGCGTAATAACATATTTAAAGATAAGTACTTTAAACTTGATGAGAACCAAATATGTAAAACTATCACTTCTCATATGAAGTATGATTGTAATATGTATATTCATCCATGGGAAGCGCGTGGATTATCTCCAAGGGAGGCTGCACGCATACAAACATTTCCAGATGATTTTATATTGAAAGGAGCTCAAAACTCATGGTATGCACAAGTTGGAAATGCAGTACCAGTGAAGTTTGCTGAAGTGATAGGACGTAGTATAATGAAATTCTTATGAAACATTTAGAACTATTTGCTGGTATTGGTGGTTTTAGGAGGGCAATGGATCTTCTTACGAAGGACAATGTCATGGAGTTTCATTGTGTCGGGTATTCAGAGATTGATATTAAGGCGGAATTGACCTATCGTGCAAATTATAACATAGATGAAAATGAATTTGTACTGGGGGATATTGTTGCTTTTACCGGTAATAAAAAGAACATAAAATCTCTTCCTAAATTCGACTTACTAACAGGTGGATTTCCCTGTCAGACATTCAGTATGATGGGAAGCCAAGCTGGATTTGAAGAGGATCGCGGACAGATGTTTTTCCGTATTATGGATATATTGGCGATAAAGAAGCCCAAATATGTCTTATTGGAGAATGTCAAGAATCTTCGAAATCATGATAAAGGAAGGACATTTAATAGAATCAAACATGAATTAGAATCAATAGGTTATCGTGTTTATGCCGATATTTTCAATACATCAGATTTCCATTTGCCACAAACACGTAATAGAGTGTTGATTTTTGCTACAACTGCAAAAATTTCTAACGATTTTGACTTCTCGTCTAAGTTGATTGCGAAAGAGTTTGATAAAATGTATAAAGAAACGAGTTTGGAGTATTTTGAGACGATATCTGATGTATTAATGCAGGATGTGGATTCTAAGTACTATCTTTCTGAACGCATAAAACCAACATTGCTTTCAGATGGTTCTTCTAACTTTAAATCCAAGTCTGATATAAATATGAAGATAGCTCGTCCTTTAACGGCGACTATGCATAAAATGCATAGAGCGTGTCAGGATAATTATTATAGCCAAGATTATATAGAGTCACATGGTAAGATAAATCCTGTTGACACAATGACAAAGGAGGAACTGGCTAAACTTCCAATTCGCAAACTTACTCCAGAAGAAGCCTTTATGCTGCAGGGGTTTCCTGCTGAGTTCGCTCGAAAAGGTAGCGCATACGGTGTTGCTGATGGCTCTCTTTATAAACAAGCTGGCAATGCTGTAAGCGTCAATACAATATATGCGGTATTGTATTATCTCATTAAATGTAAAATAATTAAATGACAATAATATGGAAGAAATTGCTAAACACATAAACGATACTAACGCTAGTTATCGTCATATCGGAGCAGGAGATGCTAAAAATACCGATTTGTTTTTAGATAATGAGCATTACGAATTGTTCCAAGATTGCGGAGAACAGATAACCGTAAGATTTGATAAGACAAATCTTACACAGGCGATATTGTTTATTGCGTCTATTCTTCCACGAAAATTTGACCAATCTGCTAATCATTATATTGTAAATTATTCAGATGGATTTGTGTTTGATCAATTAGCAATACTTGATGCTTTATTTAAAGAAAATGGTGTTTCAGTAAATACATTTACCCAAAAATGGAATGCCAGAAAAGATGTACTAAAAAAGAATGGAGAAATAGACAATCGTTTTTACTTCAACAATCTACTCAAGGAAGTTAAGTATAAGGATCATACTGGTGCTATTCAAATAACTAAGTTCACTATAAGGAACTATTTTGCTGGAGGCTATTCAAATCTAAATATAAAGAAGGCGTCAGATGGAATATTTGATGTAAGAATAGATAATGTGACAGAGCCATACAATGATGGTAAAGAGGATGGATTAGAGGATGTTGCCTCACTTCAAACAGAGTCTTATGATAAAATTAGTCGTCAAATAATTTATTATGGTGCTCCTGGAACAGGGAAATCGCATAAAATTAAGGAAATACTTGGAGAATACGAAGGGTGTCCTGCGGATAAAAAAGTTCCCAAAGCAAATATTTTTAGAACTACTTTTCATCCGGACAGTGATTATTCAACTTTTGTCGGGGCATACAAGCCGACAATGGAAAAGCCAATTGATAAAATATATGCCAAGGGAGAGCTCATTAGCAAATTAACCGAAATGAAAGAGGGAGGTGTCACGTATTCATCCCAAAAATTTGGAGCGAAATATTGGCGTTCATTAAAACAGTTGAATCTTTCTGACAAGAAGGATATACTCCAAGCTTGCGGTATGTCTGATAATTACACTGTTGAATTTGATAAAGGAATGGCTGTTGGAGAAGAATATCTTGCTTGTTCAAACGAATCTCGTATAATTTATTCTTTCGTTCCTCAGGCATTTCTTAATGCTTATATACAGGCATACAAAAAATCGGAAGAAAAAGTATATCTTATTATTGAGGAAATCAATCGAGGCAATTGCGCACAAATATTCGGAGATTTGTTCCAGCTTCTTGATAGAGATGTTAATGGCAAATCGGAGTATGGCATTAAGGCTGATGCAGATTTGAGGGCTTTTCTAGAAGAGAAGCTTGGCGAGGATAATCAAGGAATAAAAGACGGAGAACTTTGTCTGCCGTCAAATCTGTATATCTATGCAACCATGAATACTTCAGACCAATCGTTGTTCCCGATAGATAGCGCATTCAAGAGACGTTGGGATTGGGAGTATGAGCCGATTAAGTATAAGAATACAGGCTGGAAGATAGTTATTGACGGTACAGTATATTCTTGGGTTTCATTCCAAAGAATAGTCAACGAAAAGATTTTGAGGGCAAATAGCTCCGAAGATAAGATGTTAGGTGATTATTTCGTAAATCCGTCAGATGGAATAATTACCGATAAAGTCTTGTTGAACAAAATATTGTTCTATCTATGGAATGATGTCTGCAAAGATGGTGAAGGGGATATATTCAAAGTCGGTGAGACTGAAGATATTTCCTTCTCTGAATTGTATGGAGAAAATGGGACTAAAACATTAAAGAAAATGATGTCCTATCTCGGAGTCACAGACCCTAACGGCAATAAGGTTACTATTGAAAATGACGCGGAGAATACAGAACTCTAATTTGAATAAATTTTATGCTGCTGTTTATTGAAGGATACCCATATAGTCTGAACGATATTGTCAAGGATGGTTTGACAGTCAGAGATGTACTCAAAGATGTTGTGTCAGTTCCTGTAAAGGAGGACAAATATTCTTTCGGGTATGTCGGGTATTGTTATAGCAAGACAGCAAAAGATGTTGTATTCTTCTTGCCCAAAGTAGTATTGACAGGTGAGATAAACGAGGAGAGTGGGGATGATACGATATTCGGTGCTTCGCCACAGGAAATAATAGACTTTGAGTCCGAAAAGGTAAAGACTAAGTTTACGGAAGAAGGTTGCAAAGAATACAAGGAATTCCTGTCCACACTTTCGATTTGGATATACCGGACGATAAGCGTATATAAACAATCTCACAACGACAATATACTTGAAAGCAAGGAATATCAGTCCGAAAGCAGAGGACGAAAACAGAAACACAACACATTACTTGATGTGATAATAGCACTGAGGGATTTCAACAGAAGCAATCAGGACTATTTTACCTTCGTGGCCAGGAACGTTCATTCCGGTTATAACAAAATCAACTGGAACAGGACCATTACTTCATCGCAGGCCATCATACAAAGCGGAAGTCCTGTTTACATCAAGCCTGTAAACAAAAAGAAAATGGTGAATTTTGACGAAGAGCTGCTTGTCATATATTTCTCCATTTTGAATTACATTCGGGAGACGCATGGTTTCTCTTTTGAAATTAATATCCAGTATCCTCTTATCAGCTGCGACAGGTTGAAGAAGTCCTATATAGGCAGGAATCTGGGATGCCGAAGACTAAAACAAATCAAGTACAAGTATTTCTCGGACAAGGCTCTTCGGATATGGGATTTGTGCTATGCTTTCTTTGACAGGGAATATAAGATTGCGATGAACAGGCAGGCGGAAGACTATCTGCTGGCGAAAGATTTCGAGCACATCTTTGAGGTCATGATTGATGCTTTGGTAAGTGGCAATGACAAACAAAATTTACCGAAAGAACTCACAGAGCAAAAGGACGGCAAGTTAGTTGACCACATGTTCGTCGGGCAAGGACTTATTGAACAATCGGATTTGACATCTGAGCTTACTTATTACATTGGAGACAGCAAGTATTACAAGCGTTCCAGGAATGACAGGACGCAGCTTGGCGACAAATCGATATACAAGCAATACACATATGCCAGAAATGTCATTCAGTGGAACATGAATCTGTTTTTGGACGGTGACGGAAACGGGGAGCATCCCCAGTTAAGGGACACATTGACTGAAGGATATAATCCCATCCCCAATTTCTTTATCAGTGCACGGATTCCTGACAAAAAGACAAGTGGCGGTAAATTCCTTTCCTTTGATGATAAGGAGTTGAAAGCACAGGATGGTGGAGTACAGTTGAACCGCCAATTTGAAAATCGTCTGTTTGACAGGGATACGCTGTTGTTGTGCCACTATGATGTTAACTTTTTGTACATCGTATCGTTGTATGGTCGCAACAATAAGAGTGCACAAGCAGCATGGAGAGACTATGTCCGCAAAGAATTCAGAAATAAGATTCAAGGCACTCTCAATCGACTCTACACTTTCAGAACTCTGCAGCCACGTGATGGCATGGATTGCTATCAGTTCATTCAGGATAATTTCCAACGGCTGAACGGCAAATTGTATCGTCCGAAGAGTGATAGTAATTATCTGATTCTTGCTTTGATGAAGGAGGAAGATTCCAATATATGGAAGTCTCTCAAAATAAAATCTTCAACAATAAAAAGGGAAACGGCTCAAAGCAAAGAGCTTGTGGATGCTTTACAGACTCATTTCTATGTCAGCGATCCGTTTGAACTTGAAACGGAGTTCCATATCGATAGCATTGACAATGTCGGCACTTTGACTCAACAACCGAAACAAGAGATTAAGAATATTCTGACAGGGTTAGTACGAAAAACAGATGCGGATTATTCCGATTTTGACAGTCATATCGCAAAGACATATACTATGGAGAAGATACCGACATCTGTCAATGTGATGGATATCAGATATTTACTGCCTATGGTTGGCGGAGAGATTGACGGTTATTATAAAGTGGATAAAGTATATTTTGGCACTAAGAACGGAAAGCTATGCTTAAAGTTGAATCTGTCCTCCTTTATTTCATTGGGCAGTAATCGAACTCCCATATATCGCATAAAAATGCAGCCTGGAGAATTGATTTCCAATGATTTGATGGTGGAATTATACGAACAAAGGATTTAAGACAATGGAGGAAAAACAATTCAGAATGGATTTCGATGCTTTTTTAAGATCTTTCAAACAAAGTAAGAATGGCTCATTTGCGTTCTTATTAGGAGCGGGTGCGTCCATTACATCAGGTGTCCAATCTGCGGAAGATTGTATTTGGGATTGGAAAAAACTTATATATGTAACAAACAACCCGACAAATGAAGCATTTCTTGATATACATTCTGACTGTTGCAGGAAAAAAATTCAGACATGGCTTAATGAGCAAAGAGGTTATCCAATAGAAAAATCTGATGAAGAATATGTTTTCTATGCAGAAAAAGCATTCCCATTGTCTGGCGATAGAACAAGATATTTTGAGAGTCTATGTTTTGATAAGAATCCGAATATTGGATATAAACTTTTGTGCTTATTGCATAAATATAGAGTCTTAAAATCTGTTTGGACTACAAATTTTGACGGGCTAGTTGAAAGGGTAGCTCATCAGGCAAACATAACTCCAATAAATATAAATTTAGACAATCCTGAACGTATTCATCGCACTGAAAATAGCCAGGAATTATTATATATTGCCTTACATGGTGATTATAAATATTCTGAACTTAAGAATACTGCTACAGAACTAGATTCTCAACAGGATACATTTAAACATAGACTTAAAGAATACTTTGTAGACAAAAATCTAATAGTAATCGGATACAGTGGAAGAGATAAGTCTTTGATGGAAGCACTGACTGAAGCTTTTAGTCATCCGGGGGCAGGCCGTTTATATTGGTGTGGATATGGCTCATTTATAAATGAAGACGTTAAGAGCTTACTTGTTGCTGCTAGAAATGCAGGAAGAGATGCTGTATTTGTTGAAACGGATGGTTTTGACAAGACAATGATATCTATACTCCTTTCCACATATAATGATGAGCAAGATAAATACCAAGAAATTCATAAGATACTGGAAGAAGCAAATACGGAGATTTCAATTACACCATTTGCTTTGAACAGATTGAATTCAAGTGGGTGTATTAAAACAAATCTGTATCCGCTTTCTATTCCTTCTGATATATTTACTTTTGAGATTGCTTTTCCTCAAAATGAGACACCGTGGAATTTTCTCAAAAGCAGAATAAAAGGGAAGGATATTATTGCTATCCCTTATAAGGGGAAAGTATTTGCTTTTGGCTATTCAGAGCATATACATCAAGCATTTTCCGATTGTCTTAAAGAGGATAGTATATCTCGTTTACCATTGTCAATTAACGAATTGAAGGGTAATCAGGCACTGAAATCTGTCGTAATCAAAACTTTGATTTGTGGACTATCTTCTAGTTGTGGTAAAGAAGCGGTTATTTCCAAACGTTTGATTTGGGATAAAACACGTCAATTCGGAAATTATAAAGATGTTTACGAAGCAATAAAAATAGATATTGTATTTTTGGACAATAAGAATTATTCCCTTATGTCTGTTGTTCCAACATTGTATTTTAAAGATGAAAATATCACTAGTGACAGACGTAAGAATCTAATGTTGGAATATCTTGACAAAAAACACAATACTCAATATGATGAGATTATCTCTATTTGGGAACAAATTCTTTTTAATGGGCATCAGCGTGCATTTGATTATCCATTAAATAGTGGTTATAATTTCAATTTCAAAATAAGTAATAATAGAGGATTGGTTGCGGTAGACTATACGGAAAAAGGTCTTATATCTCAAACTCAGTTTGTTGATAAAAAAATAGTATATTCTGGGATTTATATATCTGAGCCAAATCTTGCCTTTTGTAGTAAGACATCTCGAAAAATAATCCACGATACTAATCCGATGAGAGGGCTTCTACAAAACAATCCATATGATTATGAATTCCAGTCCAGTTTTAATACTAATGTTAAAATTGGCGTAATCTGTCCGAGTACTTATACAAATCAATTTCGGGATTTTCTTAATGGTCTAAATGGAAATATAACAGCTCCAAAAACAGATTATTTGCAGCCATATATAGGTTTTGAGCAAATCTATTCAGCTTCGCTAGATATACCTGCAGTTAATTCTAATTTATGGATTAGCTGTCGTGAGATACAACAAGATTCTGTAGGTTTGGCGCAAAACATATGTAAATTCGCCCATAAAATTGCCAATAACAATCCGAATATTATCGTTGTTATTTTTATTCCTAAAGCATGGGAATGCCATCGCTCTTTCAAAAAAGATGGTGAAACTTTTGACATGCACAGCTATATAAAAGCATATGCGGCTCAGTATGAATTTACCACACAATTTGTTGAGGAAAAAACAATATTCAATACTTACATGAAGAACCAAATATATTGGTGGCTTTCATTAGCTTTGTTTGTCAAATCGATGCGAACGCCGTGGACTTTATCTGATTTGGACGCAGATACAGCTTATGCTGGCATTGGATATAGTGTCAAGAAGGAAGCAAATGGCAAAACGAACATTGTTGTAGGATGTAGCCATATATATAATTCCAAAGGGCAAGGATTAAGATACAAGTTATCCAAAATAGACAATCCGATTTTAGATAGGAAGAATAATCCTTATCTGTCTTATGAAGAAGCATACAAGTTAGGTATCAATGTTCAAGAATTATTTGTGAAGTCTATGGATAGGCTGCCTCAAAGAGTGGTTGTACATAAAAGAACACCGTTCAAAGAAGAAGAAATCAAAGGTATAACCGATGCTTTGTCTCACGCAGGAATCAAAAATATAGATTTGATAACGATAACAATGGAAGATTCCATAAAATGTATTGACCAATATTTAAACAATGGATATCCTGTCAATGCCAGTTTTCCGGTTATGCGAGGAATTTGTTTCCCCGTCTCCCAATATGAATGTTTGCTGTGGACACATGGAACTATAGACTCAGTAAGGCAAGATAGAAATTACTTCCCTGGAGGACGGGGCATACCTTCGCCTTTAAGAATAGCTAAATATCATGGTAATGGTTCGATGCAAACAATAGTTAAGGAGATTCTTGGGTTTACCAAAATGAATTGGAACTCCTTTAATTTTTATACAAAATTTCCAGCTACAATTGATACGTCTAGTACATTGGCGCAAGTTGGACAATTATTGGGACATTACGATGGTAGAACGTACGATTACAGATATTTCATCTAATGTACTGATATGGATAGATTGACCAAAGAACAACGTCATCGTAATATGGCTGCTATACATGGAAGGGATACAAAACCTGAAATGATAGTGAGAAAGTTCCTTTTTAGCCGTGGCTTCCGCTATCGGCTAAATCACCCACGGCTTCCCGGACATCCCGACTTGGTCTTGCGCAAATACAGAACTATTATTTTCGTAAACGGCTGTTTTTGGCATGGTCACGAAGGATGCAAATATTATGTTCTACCAAAGACAAATGTTGAATTTTGGAAGAATAAAATTGAACGCAATCGGAGTAGAGATATAGAAGAACGACAACAGCTAACTTCAATGGGATGGCATTGTATTACCGTTTGGGAATGTCAGTTGAAACCAAAAATCCGCCAACAGACTTTAGATGCTTTGGAATATACGCTTTGCCATATTTATCTTGAAGACAGAAGAATCAAATCTTATAAGACAACTGAAGAAGAATATAGTATGGTGGCAGAATCCGTTGAAAATTATGGCAAATCGAAATGAATATCATGAAAATGATAATTTGAAATATGGCAAAAAACATAGAAATACGAAATAGTACAGCTGAGTTTCTCATCTTCATGCTTGAAGGTAAAGAGGATGGGATTCAAGTGATGTATAAGAGTGAGACCATTTGGACGACACAAAAGGCGATGGCGCAGCTTTTTGATTGCTCAACTGACAATATTAGTCTGCACTTAAAAAACATATTTGCATCTGGGGAACTTGTCAAAGATTCAGTTGCCGAGAAAAACTCGGCAACTGCCGCTGACGGAAAAAACTATCAAACAATGTTCTATAATCTCGACGCTATTATCAGTGTCGGATATCGTGTCAATTCTGTTCGTGCCACTCAATTCCGGCAGTGGTGTACGTTTGTCCTCCGCCAGTTCGCTATCCGTGGATATGTGCTTGATCATAAGCGAATGGAGAACGGGGCTTTCTTAGGTGTAGATTACTTTGAACATTTGCTTGCCGAAATAAGGGAGATAAGGCTGAGTGAGCGTCGTTTTTATCAGAAACTGACCGATATTTATGCTACGGCTATAGACTATAACAAAGATGCTCCGACAACTCGTCTTTTCTTCAAAAAGGTACAGAACAAAATGCACTATGCTGTGCATGGGCATACTGCTGCGGAGTTGATAGTCGAACGAGCCGATGCGAATAAGGAACATATGGGATTGACCACTTGGGAGAATGCTCCGAATGGAAAAATTGTCAAAACAGATGTGTCTGTAGCAAAGAACTATTTGCAAGAAAAAGAATTGGAAGAAATGGGCAGGATAGTCAATGCTTCGCTTGATATGGCAGAGAGTATGGCTATGCGTCATATACCAATGACAATGGAAGATTGGGCAAAGCGAATAGACAAATTCATCAATTTATTTGATAGTCCTATATTACAGGATAGTGGAAAGGTGTCTGCCGAATATGCCAAAGAGTTTGCAGAGTCTGAATTTGAAAAGTACAGGATCATTCAAGACCGCCTTTTCCAATCTGACTTTGATAGATTTGAAGATAATAGTCTTCCTGCATTAGATATTGAATAATTATAATGTCATTTTGAGATTGGCAAAATCGCCTTTGGGATATGGCAGATTCATGTCGTTAAATTGGCAAGTGTTCGGACAATAGTTCTGTGTTCATCATCTAGTATCTGCATTTATGGTGACCGACGTTACTCCAGTATACCACTTAAAAGCAAGAAAAGAGTTCACATAAGAGTTCATAAAAGAACCAGTAGGGTTCATAAAAGAGTTCGTAAAAGCACTACTGAAATACACCCCCAAACTGCAATAATGCCAAATCTAGCTTGCAGAGGATTGGCAAAGTCTCACGAGCGATTTATCGCTTGGGGTATTGAGTTACCCTAACTCAATAAGGTTTGTATAATGGGCAAGCCCTGTGAGCAATTAAGTATACAAATTTCGTTTTTGCGATGGCTGGCGAAAAGATAAAAGGCTCAAATAACGCCTTTTTCTCACCAATCAGCTTGCTGAGAGATTTGGCACTCTCAAACGACCTATTGGTCGCTTGGGGTATTAGGCTCCCCATACAAGATAATGTCTGTACAACGGGCAAGCCCATGGCTTAAAAAAGACGTGCTTTGAAGTAAAATGTTTGATATTTTTGGCTTTGATTGACTGTCAAAGACGATTAAGAGAGAATAATTGTCGTATAAATGTGTATTTATATGGCAATTTAAATGGCATTAATGTCACATTTGGTGTTACAGTAGTGCCGATTCAGAACTTCAAATTGTATCTGAACATTCTGCCAACAGAGAAAGTGAACAAAGGATTGAAATCACTTTGGCATTTTGAATGCCATTTGCCGATGCTTGGATAAGGATTGTTCCAGCAGATTTGCCGAAATATAACAGGTGCTAATATTGAAAAACAGCGAAAGTAGAAATTATTTAGCTAGTAATGTGTTATTTGATATGCCAATATGAAGATTGTTGTTTTGTCATAACCCCAATAGTACAGGCATAAATATCCGCAAATGGCAAAAGATGTACAATTATTCCAAATGGATTGCCACAACCAATCTAAAGAGAATTAGCCACAATACCATTGGCAATTAAAACGGCAACGACCGATTTCGTGATTTATCATGAAACCAGTCGTTGCACTTAGACTTTGACTTATATACGAATGGACACTTTTAGAATAAAGTCAAGTGGAGAGTCAATAATGGTAATCCGGCATGAACCGATAAATGCCACGGCTTTCCTGAATCACCATCCGTTTGTTCGTGAGAAACTTAATTATCTTCACAATCTTGTTGTGATTAAATTTCGTTCCTGCCAGTTCGTAGGCTGTGGTCAGTTCTTCTTCCAAAGCCTTATATCCCGAAATAGTTTCTCTTCCCTCAAAAGCCAGTTTGAGAGCCTTGCGATGGATTGTTTCGTGGATGTCCCTATAAGGGGAGAAGGGTTCCTGTTTGGGACGACCTGCGCTTTTCTTGGTCGGCACATAGCCCGGCAGAAGTTCGGGAAGTGATTGGTCATTGATGCAGAAGGCAAATGGCAGAAAGTCTTTGGAACGGGTATGCACACTTTCCACTTTGCTGATGTTGTTGTCGTCCTTGTCTTTTTCGATTTGGATGACAGTCTCAGCCTTGTTGTTGATTTCCGTGCCAATGTGTCCACGGGCGTTTTCATCGCTTTTGTTCTGATGAAGGATGGTGTGAAGATGAATCTGGTATTCGTCAGTCCACTGCATGAGTTTGGAGATTACGCACGTGGCTTCGCTCGGAGAATTAATGTCATAGACCAAGTCGCGGATTCCGTCAATCACCACGAAACCGAGACCCTCAATCTGACTGATTGCATCATCTATGATAGCCAAACGCTCCTTGGGGTTGAACTTGCGTAGTGCGAGAAAATAGAAACGGTCGCAATCCTCATTAGTCGGCAACTCTGCCAGTTTCATGATACGATGCATCACAATCATACAATGGTTTTGACTTTGTTCTGTGTCGATGTAAAGAATGCGGTTCTTTCCTTTAGGGAAGTCCGTTGTGTAGTTAAGAACTTCCTTTCCTGACAAAGCTGCTGCCACCATAGCCGACACATTGAAAGTCTTTTTGCTTTTAGCCTTGCCTATAGATGCACTGAAATTTCCCAATGTCCCGATAGCCACTTCGCCTATTTTCAGAACTTCCGGCTCCTGTTCGTATTCCCTTTCCAAGCTGAGCATTGTATCTTGCCATCTTGTAGCGACCTGAGCAAGATCTTCAATGGGTGCTACCGTTTCCATACTCACCAGCTTTTAGGATTGGCTTTGCGACGTGTAGTTGCAAGCATTCGGGCGTGTTCTTCCTCTATGCTTATAGGCGATTCTCCTTTTCTGCCGCTTTCCAACCATTTGTCCAATTCATCACGATAGACAAACAGGTGCTTGCCTTGTTTAATGATTGGAATACCTCCATGTTTGGCTTTGTAATAAAAGGATGATTTTGAGATGCCCAGATACTCGCAGACTTCATCGACGGTCATAGGCACATGAGTGTCTTTTTTTACCTCGTTATACTGCTGATGAAGTTTTTCTGTCAACAGATTTTCCATAGTTGAGATTCTCTCGCAGAGTTCGCCTACCACTTCAGGCAGGTCATTGAATGTTAATTTGTTTCTTTGCATGATATAACATTGTTTTTGTTAAACATGCTGCAAACCAACACAATGATGTAATGCTGACAAACCTCAGAAAGCAATAATATTCCGGTCTGTGTTGAATAACCCTAATCGGTTGAATTTGCTTTTTATTCTTGGGCTTCTTTCATACATTTGAAATGATAATCTCCGGTTTTAGGAATATCAAGGGCTATTTTGCAAACTCCGCATGTCCGGAGATTTTTAGCCAGATATTTAATCGAAGCATCTTTTAGTTCATGTGGGAATATAGTATGTATGAATGTTGCTCTATCTATAAGAGAAATGCCCAATCTCTCCCCGATGTTCCATACGAAATGCATCAGGTCAATAGAACGGAGGGAATTATCTACTTTTGAACGGATTGGCTTGTATAAATCAGACTGTCCGTGCGCAAAATACTCTATGTTTTCATGTAGAATTTCAAGATCTTCTTTTGAAAGAAATTCCGTCATTACAAATGTGGTATATTCATGAATGACACGCTTAATGTCTGCCTGCCTTTCTGCTTTTTCACGTTCAATTTCAGCGGCACGCATTTCATAATTATTCATATAGTCGTGTTTTACACAGTTTTCTACAACTGGCTTTTCCAAATTTGTAGATACTAATTGAAAAGTGCGCTGTATTCTAATTGAAAAGAGCTCCATCCATAACTTGTTACAAAATTACTATAAGTTTAAAATATTCATTTATCTTGTCTCATTTTTTGTGTTTCCTTAAGCCTATAAGACAGTCCGGTCATATTAACCAGATAAGCTTTATGTGTAAGCCTGTCAACCATTGCCGCCACAAGCACCTTGTCCTTTATGATTTCATTCCATCTGTTAAAAGCCAAATTAGTAGTAATGATTGTAGCCTTTTTTCCGGCTCTTAACGACAGGTGGTTAAAAAGCAGTTCTCCTCCTTCCTTGTCACAACTGACATATCCGAACTCATCACAGATGACCAGATCGTATTTTTCAAACCTTAATTGTAGCGTCCTCAGTGTCTTTGCTGATTTAGCCTCCCTTATCTGGGTAAGCAGGACCGGCACTGAAGTAAACAATACGGTAAAGTCCTGTTGGCAGGCCTTTATTCCTAAAGCCGTAGCAATATGCGTCTTTCCCGTTCCCGGATTTCCATACAGGACCAGGTTTCTTCCCTGTCTGATGAAGTCCAGTGTCTCCAATTCAGGTAATATTACCTGTGCCTCTTTGGGCATGTCTTCCATAACAAGCTCATGCAGATACTTCATTTGTGGAAATCCCGCAGATCTTATCCTTGATCTTCTTCTACACTCCCTTCTCCTGGCGCTTTCCTTTCCAAGCAATTCCGTCAAGAACTGCAGATGGTTCCAGTTTTCTTCAGCTGCCAATGAAAGGGTGCATTCCAGTTCCTCTTTAAAGGCCAGAAGCTTCAGTTCTGCAGCATAGTCATAAATGGTTTCTTTTTCTGATTTCATATATTATAAACTTAAATGGT
>OGEQ01000577.1_pt1 | contig 37516 bp, 26 predicted proteins | sample 1570731 | NCBI WGS metagenome assembly OGEQ01 (sample SAMEA2582132, study PRJEB24529) | metagenome | biome: Human gut stool | place: China | collected 2011
TCCAAGAACAAGTACGAAGTGGACCACGAGACCGGTCGCGTGTTCCTGGACCGCACCCTGTTCACCTCTATGGGTTATCCGGATGATTACGGCTACATCGAGGGCACTCTGGGCGAGGACGGCGATCCGCTCGACGCCCTGGTCATGATTCCGAATTCCGTGTTCCCGGGCTGCGTGGTCGAGTGCCGCGCCGTCGGTCTGTACCACATGGTCGACGAAGCCGGTGGAGATGACAAGGTGCTGTGCGTGCCGGCCGATGTGCGTTTCGATGACATCAAGGACGTCGATGACGTTTCCGAGTACCACAAGGCTGAAATCAAGCACTTCTTCGAGCAGTACAAGGCTCTGGAGCCGGGCAAGGAGGTCCTGCCGGGCGATTACTGGACCGGTGTCGCCAAGGCCGAGGAAGAGATCGTGGCCGCCCGCAAGCGCCTCGAAGAATCCGAGAAGTGATTCTTTTCCACAATGAGTAAGGCTCGCCGATATCAATCGGCGAGCCTTTTCTGTTCCCATAGCGGCCCAAAACCTCCATACACTGGAGGAATCACCCCGCTCAGGGCCAGACCTGCGGCTCAAAACCTCCAGTGATTGGAGAAATTTGACCGCTCAAACCCCGCCCGGCGTCCAGATTCATCCAGTGACTGGAGAAATTATCTCGCCTAGACTTCCCTAAGCGGGATAATTCGCCCATACGCTGGAGGAATCACCCCGCTCAATGCCCTTTCAGCGGCCCAAATCAGCCAGCCACTGGAATAATCCACCCGTTCAAGGCCCACTCAGCAACTAGATTCATCCAGTCACTGGAGGAATCATCCCACTCAAAGCCCGCCCAGTGACCCAAAACCTCCAGCCGGTGGATGAATCACCCCGCTCAGGCCTCTCCAAACGGGATGATTCATCCATGTACTGGAGGAATCACCCCGCTCAGAACCCATGCAACGACCCGAATCATCCAGCGACTGGAGGATTCGCCCCGCCACATGGCCATATTTTCGCGGGATGCGCTATAGTGGGGTCTTGTAATTCACGGCATGCGAACAGTATTCGCTGAATTCAAAGCCCGCTGGAAGCCATTGGCCCGCGTGCGGCAGTTCTATGTCGGTACCCCTAGGCGTAGGCGGAAATAACGAACCGTCGAGGCCCATCCCGTGGGGAGACCGGCGGGATGAACCTATCTACCAGCTATGTTGATTCAAACCCTACTTATCGCCGTTTCCGTATCCATGGACGCCTTTGCCGTCTCCATCGGCAAAGGCCTGACCGTCAAGAAGCTGCGCGGCATCGACGCATGCAAAACCGCGCTGTGGTTCGGCGGATTCCAAGCGCTTTTCCCTCTACTCGGCTATTTTGCGGCCTCCACCTTCAGTAAATACGTCACCGCCGTGGACCATTGGATCATTTTCGGACTGCTCACCCTGATCGGCGGCAACATGATGCGCGAAGCGTTCGGCGAGGATGAAGAGAACGCCAAGGAGACTGCGGAATTCGATTGGCGCCACATGCTGCCGCTCGCCGTGGCATGCAGCATCGACGCGTTTGCGGTCGGCGTGAGCTTCGCCTTCATGACGCTCAACATTTGGATTTCCGTAATCATCATTGGCGTGACCACCGGCCTGTTCTCCGCCGCGGGACTGTATATCGGCCGCGCATTCGGATTGCGTTGGCAGAAGCCGGCGCAGATCGCAGGCGGCGTAGTGCTGATTCTGATTGGCGTGAAGGTGCTGCTGGAACATCTGGGAATGCTGGCATTCTAAGGGCATCACTCCTCGGATGCGTTTCCCACGACGGCCTCAATGAGCTTCAGCGCCTCGCGCCGGAACCCGTCGTCGTAGTGCCTCCTCCGATCCTCACGCATACGAAAGAACCGCACCTCCAATCATCGAATCCGAATTTCTTCAGTCCAATAATCGGGGTGCGGTTCAGATTGCGGACCCCTTCACCATGTATTCGGCTTCAGAACATATTTCAGAACATGACGGTGGCGAGAGAAGCGATGCCCACCGCAGCACCGGCAAGCATGACCGGCACCAGTGCAAGTCCGATCCATGGTTTGTTGGCTTTCGGATCGGGATCCGCATCGCGCCGCCACAAATAGGAGCACACGCCGAACGCTACGATGACGGCCAACGTCACCACCGAGGCGATCACCCATGCCAACATCGACCCATATTCGGTGGAGGCGGCATTCTCACCGGTATGCACCAACGGCAATATCGTCGGCAGGAAGCACCAGCCGGCGGACGAAATCATCGCAACGCCTTCGAGCACATTATGCGACAACGAACGAATCAGATGCGTACGGTTCTCGCGCGCCATCTGACGGCCAAACACAATCACGATCAGCAGCACCAACAGTCCTCCGACGCCGGCGATCCAGCCCTCCTGCATCCAGAACGTGTCACGGTGAGCGATGTCGGCAGGGAAAATCGCGCGCCCCAGCATCATCGTCGTGGCGCACACCACCGACAGCAAACCTGCAATCACGGAGATCACATGCCCGACGGTGCCGTCACGGAACGGACTGAACACCGTAAGCAGCACGATCATCACGACCGAGGCGACGACCGTGTACGAGACGATAGCGGGATTATCGGGGTTTCCATAGGAGATACCGGGAATCAACGCCAACACGACCAATACGACGTAAGCGACGATCTGGATCGCCAGGACCTTGCCGAAGGATCCCCTCGAATCATGCGGACGAGTCGCGGCATCAGTTGCGGACATCTCAGCCCCCTTTTCATAATGTGGTCAAACCGTATGTGCTAGGAACCAATGTAGCCGTAAGTGTCCACATCATGCGTCTACAATCATGAAACACCGGTAACACTGCAAGAGTACAATCGCGGCATCAGCAACAAACCAAAGGGGACTAACGTGACGGACCTTACGCTTATGACGTTCGCTAGCGACCCCGCCACCGTACTTCCCTCCCTCGCCCTGCTTTCGCATCGCGTGCGCGTATTGCCGATGGATGCGGCGAGTTTGGTGAAGATGCCGGAAAACACGATTCTCTTTCTTGACGCACGTGACGATCTAGCCACTGCGAAGACGCTGTGCCGTCTGATTCACGCTTCCGGACTGTCCACGCCGATTGTGCTGATTCTCACCGAGGGCGGCTTCACCGTGGTCAATTCCCAGTGGGGCATCGCCGACGTGGTGGTTTCCACCGCCTCCCCGGCCGAGGTCGAGGGGCGCCTGCGTCTGGTGTCGGAACGTGGCAACGCTCCGACGGGATCCGCAGCCGGAGCCGCCGAAACCGGCGTACAGAACGAGGACGGTCTCATCCGTTCCGGCGATCTGGTCGTGGACACCAATGGCTATACGGCAAGCCTGCGCAGCCATCCGATCGACCTTGCCTACAAGGAATTCGAGTTGCTCAAGTATCTTGTGCAGCATCCGGGACGCGTATTCACCCGCGCGCAGCTGCTGCAGGAAGTATGGGGCTACGATTATTACGGCGGCACTCGTACCGTCGACGTGCATATCCGTAGGCTCCGCGCCAAGCTGGGCGGAGAATATGAGCATGTGATCGGCACCGTGCGTAATGTCGGATACCGTTTCGACCCGCCGGAGGAAGAGGAAGGCGAGAACGCCGCCAAGGCAAGCGCCGCACATGCCGATGCAAGCGAGGCGTAGCGCGTAAAGCATCGCAATCGCACGATCGCCCGAGTAGAATCATGGGCAATGCCACGAGAGTCCAAAGCAGCGCGCCTGAAACGCATGCACCATGAATACGAGGAATTGTGCGAGACGATTCCCGAGCCGAAGTGCGCGCTGAATTTCACCAATCCCTTTGAGTTACTGGTGGCGACCGTGCTCAGCGCCCAGACCACCGACAAGCGCGTGAATATGGTCACGCCCGTGCTGTTCGGCCGGTTTCCGGGACCCGCCGACCTGCAGGCCGCCGATCCCGAACAGGTTGAGGACATCATCCATTCCATCGGCTTCCACCGCACCAAAACGAAAAACATCATCAGACTCTCGCACGACCTGTGCGAACGATATGACGGCACAGTGCCCGATTCGATGGAGGAACTGACCGCATTGCCCGGAGTCGGCCGCAAAACCGCGAACGTGGTATTGGGCAACGCCTTCGACAAACCCGGATTTCCCGTCGACACGCATGTGATTCGTGTGACCGGACGTCTGCACTGGCGTAGTGACTGGGCTTCGCCCACTCCGGATCCGGTGGCCATTGAACGCGAAATCACCGCATGCTTCCCACCCTCGGAATGGACGGACCTGTCTCACCGGCTGATCATGCATGGCAGAACCACCTGTCACGCCCGCAAACCGGACTGCCTCGACTGCCCGTTGAACGATACCTGCCCGAGTGCGTTCAAGGTGTAGATACCGCATGGGAACCAAGCCCGTGTAGTATGCGTCCACTACACTCGGGCATATGCAGAAGAACGGGAAGAAGCAGCGCGATTGGCACGACGCGGCTACACGGTGGCTGATTTTCTTTGGCGTCGCCATCGTATTGAGCGTGATGCTGTGGCTGGGATGGTCGCTGACGAACCGACGCAACCCGATTCCCGTATTCGGCACGCTCACCACGGATTCCACCGTGTCGATCGGCCTGCGCGACGCCCCCGAATCCCTCGACATCCGCACCCAACAGGGCCATGCCGTGGAACAGGCGCTACTCGGCAACGTTTACGAAACGTTGGTGTCCCGCAGCGAGACCAACAAGCTCCAACCCGGACTGGCCTCATCATGGCAGATCTCCGACGACGGACTGACCTACACCTTCACCCTGCGCAGCGGCGTGAAATTTTCCAACGGCCACTCACTTGACTCGGCCGACGCGGTCTGGTCGTTGCAGAACGCGGTCAACAATCATTATGTCGACGCCGACCAGCTCGACGGATTGCAGCAGGTCGACAATCCCGACGCACACACGCTCGTCATCACCCTGTCCAAACCGAATCCGCGGCTGCTACGCGCACTCAGCGGACGGGCCGGCATCGTATACGACGAGGAAAGCGACAATGACTATGCGAAAACCGCCATCGGGTCCGGCCCCTTCACCGTGGCGCGTGCGTCGAAATCCGAAATCGTGCTTCAACGCAACGATTCGTACTGGGGCACCAAGGCTGCTTCCTCGCAAATCACCCTATACTATTACTCCTCCGAAAGCTCGCTGACCAGCGCCATGGAAGGCGGCAAAATCAGCATGGCGCTGCCGCTCAGCGCCGACGCCGCCGAAACGCTCAACGCAACGCGCGGCATCAGTGCGGATTCCGGCATCAGCTTCGACAAGGTGATGCTGGCGTTCAACAATGCGAACGAATCCATCCTCGTCGACCAGCAGATGCGCAAGGTCATGCGCTACGCCATCGACGCACGATCGATCGCGAAAGCCGCCAATGACTCCTACGGGGCGCTCGGCGGGCCGATCAGCCCTCTGGAAGACGGTTATGAGGATCTGACGGAACTGTTCCCCCACGACCTTACGCAGGCGCAACAGCTGCGCTCCTACTTCGGCACCGGTTACATCGGCACCATCGACCTGCTCATTCCCCAGCAGTACGAAACCATCGGCAACACCGTCAAAGAACAGATCGAACAGCTCGGCGTCTCCGTCAACATGGAGGTCCTCGACACCGCCACCGTGCAACAGCGCATCAACGACGGCAGCTACACCATCGCGTTGATCACCATGAGCGGCGAGAACGACGCCTCCATCTTCACCGACGGTCAATCGGTGTTCCATTTCGAAAACGGTGACTGCCAACGAGCCTATGCGGATGCGCTCGCAGCGACGAACGACGACGATTATCAGGAAAGAATGCGCACCTATGCGCGCACCGTCAGCGAGAACGCGGCCTGCGACTGGCTGTACACGCGCAAGAACTTCATGGCGGTTTCCGACCGGCTGCAGGGATATCCGAAGAATCTGACCGACCGTCTGTTGCCGCTGAGCAGGGTCGCATTGCACTGATTTTTCCGTGTCATTCCGGCGATTGACGAGAATCGTCCGTATTGACGCCAGTTGTCACAATCGCTTTCTAGACTAACGCTTATGACTGAAAGCCAAGCTAATACCATCAATGCGAACCTCACGCCGCTGCCCGACAAGGTCGGCGTGGACGGTCTCGAAGACAAGTGGCGCGGCGTCTGGGACGAGGGCGGAGTCTACAAGTTCCGGAACACCCGCGACCGTAAGGCCGTCTATTCCATCGACACCCCGCCGCCCACCGTTTCCGGCCATCTGCACGTCGGCCACGTGTTCTCCTACACGCACACCGATATAATCGCCCGTTTCAAGCGCATGAACGGCTTCGACGTGTTCTATCCGATGGGCTGGGACGACAACGGCCTGCCGACCGAACGCCGTGTGCAGAACTACTATGGCGTGCGCGTGGACACCTCCCTGAAGTACGATCCGAATTTCGTGCCGCCGTTCGAAGGCACCGACGGCAAGAAGATCGACGCCAAGGATCAGGTGCCGATCAGCCGCAAGAACTTCATCGAACTATGCGAGAAGCTCACCGCCCAGGATGAGAAGCAGTTCGAGGCGCTGTGGCGCTCCCTCGGCCTGTCCATCGACTGGTCGCAGACCTACCACACCATCGGTGAGCATCCGCAGCGCGTGGCCCAGAAGGCGTTCCTGCGCAATCTGGCCCGTGGCGAGGCCTACCAGAAGGACGCTCCGGGCCTGTGGGACGTGACCTTCCAGACCGCAGTGGCCCAGGCCGAGCTGGAATCGCGCGAATATCCGGGCTTCTACCACAAGATAGCCTTCCGTTTCGAAGATGGCACCCCGATCTATATCGAAACCACCCGTCCGGAACTGCTGGCGGCCTGCGGCGCGCTGATTGCGCACCCGGATGACGACCGTTACAAGAAGTATTTCGGCCAGTACGTCTACTCCCCTCTGTTCCGTGTGAAGGTGCCGATTCTGGCGCACAAGGCTGCGGAGATGGACAAGGGCGCCGGCATCGCCATGTGCTGTACGTTCGGCGATGTGACCGATGTCGAATGGTGGCGTGATCTGAATCTGCCGCTGCGTTCCATCATCCAGCGTAACGGCCGTATCGTCATGGATACCCCGGACTGGATCGAAGACGGCAAGGGCCGCGAGATCTTCCAGGAGACGGCCGGCAAGACCACGTTCTCCGCACGTAAGATCATCGTCGATGCACTGCGTGAATCCGGCGATCTGGACGGCGAGCCGACGCCGACCAAACGTATGACGAACTTCTACGAGAAGGGCGATAAGCCGCTCGAAATCGTCACCTCCCGCCAGTGGTATCTCAAGAACGGCGGCACCGACCAGCAACTGAACGCCGAACTGATCGAGCGTGGCAAGGAGCTGAACTTCCATCCGGACTTCATGCGCGTGCGCTATGAGAATTGGGTGCATGGTCTCAACGGCGACTGGCTGATCTCCCGCCAGCGCTTCTTCGGCGTGCCGTTCCCGCTGTGGTACCCGGTGAAGGAGGACGGCACCGCCGACTACGATCACCCGATCGTGCCGAGCGAGGACATTCTGCCGATCGATCCGACCGACGACGTGCCGGAAGGCTACAGCGAGGACCAGCGTGACGTGCCGGGCGGCTTCACTGCCGAACAGGACATCATGGACACTTGGGCCACCTCGTCGCTCACCCCGCAGATCGTGACCCGCTGGGAGGAGCCGGGCGAAGAGAACCGGGCCATCTTCAACGCCACCTTCCCGATGGATCTGCGCCCGCAGGGCCAGGACATCATCCGTACATGGCTGTTCTCCAGCGTGGATCGCGCGCATCTCGAGAACAAGTGCCTGCCGTGGGCCAACGCCACGCTGTCGGGCTGGATTCTCGATCCGGACCATAAGAAGATGTCGAAGTCCAAGGGCAACGTGGTCGTGCCGGACAAGCCGATCAAGCAGTTCGGCGCCGACGCGGTGCGCTATTGGGCTGCGGCGGCCCGTTTGGGCTTGGACGCCACCTACGACGAAGGTCAGATGAAGATCGGCCGCCGTCTGGCCATCAAGCTGCTCAACGCCACCAAGTTCGCGCTGGCCATCGGCCGCGAGGACGAGAACCATCATGTGGGCGTTGCGGCCACCGCAAGCTGGAATCCGGCCGACGTGACCGAGCCGCTGGATCGTGCCGCCATGGCCAAGATGGCCCATGTGGTGAGCGAAGCCACCAAGAATCTCAACAACTATGAGCATTCCAAGGCTCTTGAGGCCATCGAGAACTACTTCTGGCAGTTCTGCGACGATTACATCGAGCTGGTCAAGAACCGCGCCTACGGTACCGCCGATTCCACCGGCCATGTGCCGAGCGAGAAGGCCGTGAAGTCCGCACGCACGGCTCTGGGCCTGGGTCTGGACGCATTCACCCGCCTGCTAGCCCCGTACCTGCCGTACGCCACTGAAGAAGTGTGGAGCTGGATGCATGAGGGCGAGGGTTCCGTGCACCGCGCCGCATGGCCGAAGGCCGAGACGTATGCCGCCGCCGCGTTCAAGGCGTCTCCGGAGCTGCTCACCCATGCCGGTGAGGCGCTGGCCGCGCTGCGTGGCATCAAGTCGAAGGCCAAGGTTTCGATGAAGACCCCGATTCTGTCGGTGAAGCTGGGCGTCTCCGACGAGGTGCGCGGCTCCATCGAGAGCGCGCTGGCCGATATCGCCGAAGCGGGTCGCGTGGTGGGCCGCATCTCCTTCGTGGGCGCCGCAGCGGCGGCCAAGGCCATCAAGGAGACCGCTGAAGCCGCCAAGGATGCCGCGGCAGAGGCCAAGGCCGAGGCAGAGGCCGCAATCGATGTGATCGTGGCTGACAGCGAACTCGGTGAGCCACCGGCCAAGAAGCCGAAGAACCAGTAAGCCGGAAAGACCCTGATCGTTGGGCCCTTCTCCCCGTCAGAGGGAGGAGGGCCCGATTCATAGCACGGGAACGGAAAGCAGATACTGGGTGTCGTGACCGGTCGCACCGACCGTGCCACCTGTGATATGACGACTGCCGAGATGTTGGACGGCTTCCTGCAGCATTTCCGCGGCGGAGGCCAGTTCGACGGTCTCATCGATCAGATCGCTGGAATCAGCCTCGATCGGCGCACGCGAACTGACGATGCTGTATGCGCTGATCGGCAGCGACCCCGCACCGGCGGATGCCGCACCCGAAGCACCCGAAACAGCGTCGCCTGACGTTGCGGAGTCTTTTGCGTCACTTTCCGACGAACCGTCCACTCCCCCGACCTTCGCCATGCTCTTCGACGTAGTGTCGGCGGCGGCACCGAACGATGAACGCAATCCGCCGGCGTAGCTCATCACATCATCCATGCTGATGGCGTTCCGGTCGTCCACCAAGCTGTCCGTGGCACCGTCCTCGCTCTGCTGACGAATCGCCTTGGCCTGCGCATGCTCAACCTTGCGTTTGGCCTTCTGTCGGGCCTTCTCGGCTTTTGCGGGCAACGTCGTACCGTCGGACAAGGTGTGGCCGCTGTGCAGGGAGGCAATCTGCACCGTGCCGCGCGCGGTCGTCGCGGAATCCTGGGACGAGGTGGTGGAAGTATCGGAATCATTGCCGGCGGCATCATCGGTTTCCAACTGATCGGCGAAACGCACCGCAATCTGATGGAAGGCGCTGGCCTGACCGGTATGTTCGCTGGCATCCGCCAGTGCGTTCATGGCGTCGGCCACGTTGCCGGCGGCCGCGGCAAGTTTCCTGTTCGTGTCGATGCCGCTGCGCACGTCCGCAATCGCCTGACGTTCGTAATGCGAGGCCGTTGCGGCCGTGGCTCCGAGCTCTTTCAAGCGTGCGGTGTAGGCATCGGTGAAATCCATGGAATAGGGGATCATCGCGCTCGATAGCTGCGATTGCCCTGCACTGTAATCCTTGGCGCCCCGTTGCTGTTCCTCGCCGGCGCGTCTGCCCAATTCGCTAAGCAATCCCGACGTGCCGCGCCGTTCGATGGTACGAATCACGTCGTCCACGGCATCGGCGGCACCGGCATGCCGGTAGGCGGCGCTCACATCGTTCACCGCGTTGGCGAGATCGACCACGGATCGTGCCACGTCAGTATCACCGTTGAGTTCGGCGGCGGTGCCTAGAATGGCGGAAAGTTGCGTGGAATCGCCGATCGAACCGGAAAGATGGGTCGTATATGAGCCGACATACGCATCGATATAGCCGTCGAAGGCCTGCTGATGCGTGGCCGTCCGCTCGGCGATGGTCTGCGTGGCCAGTTCCTTTTCCCGGTCGCGCAGTGTTTTCAACTGTTCGATGAGCTGATGATTGCTTTGCGAGCCGACATTCGTCAGACCATCCACCAGGTTGGAGGCACGGTCCGTCAGATTGTTGAGATTATCGGCAAAATCATCATCGTCTTCGGCCTGCACGGCAGCGACAGCCAATGAACTCATCGTGAAATGCCTGGCATCGACATATGTGGTGAAGGTCAGTTCCTCACCCGGCTCGCCAATGGCGGCAATCAATGTGGAGGAATTGCCGGATATCACGGTCACGCCATCGTCGGATACGACGTCGCTGCCGACGCGGCTGGGAATGGTGAAGGCGACCACAGGTACGAGATTGCGTGCATCGTCGGTAATCGTTTGGGTGGCGCCGTCGACGGCCTTGACCGTCAGACGGATACCGACCATGCCGGTGGCGCCGTTCACCTGCTGCACGCTCACGTCCGGGCCATTCAACGTGAACGTGGCGCTCACGGACCATGGCAGCGATACCGTACCGGCGGCGATGCGTTGGGGAACCGTGGAGCCGCTGTCCGTCAGATACAGCCGCCCGGGTCGGTCGGCCGACGTATAGGAACTCATCACGTCATGTGAGGCCACGTCGACGGCATAGCGTCCATCCTGGCGTATCCGGCCTACGATGTCGGATACGCCTACGCCGGCCACGGGCAACCCGCACAGTACGACCATCGCGATGGCGGCGGCGCATACGCGACGCATCGTGCGAACGTTGCGATGACGAGTGCACATGCCGGACCTTCTTAGCAGTCAGAATATTGTTCCACAACAAATTGTTCCAAAACAAACAATCTACTGCGCGGTATGCCCGCAGAGTCCGGAAAATGGGCAGATCAGGCGAACACGTCGAGTACGCCCGGATCGCCTCCCGCATCGGCGATGCGCTTATGACGGCGCTTGGCCTCGGTCACCACGAATTCGCGGTACATTTCGGCGATATCAGGGTCAAGACCGGCATCGACGGCAATGCGATGCAACCGTTCGATCTGGTAGTCCTCACGCTTGTAGTCGGCCGGGGCGAAGCCGGCACGCGCCTTGAGCACGCCCACCTGGGACGTGTACTTGAATCGTTCCGCCAACAGCGACACGATGGCCGTGTCGACATTGTCGATTGACTGACGCAACGACTTGATCTTCGCCACGGTTTCGGCGACCTGGGGATCGCCTTGGGCGGTATCCGCATCGATGACGGTTTCGGTTTCGTCCGGTTCTGCTGGCCGAAGCCAGTCGTGTTCGCTATCGCTCATGGTCACCAGAGTACCGCTACTTCGCGAAGTAACGCTGCAGCACGATCGTGGTTTCGGTGCTTACCGGAACGGTTTGGTGAATGACGTTGAGCAGCTCTTCGAGCTTGCTTGGCGATTCCGCACGCACGGTGAGCATGTAGCTGGGCGAGCCGGCCACGGAATCGCACGACATGATGCCGTCGACATCGTGCAGTTTTCCCGGAATTTCGGATTCGCACGCATAATCGGTGGGGGTGACCGCGATGTAGGCGCTGACCGGCAGACCTCGCTTCTCATCATCGATGATCGCCTTGTATCCGCTGATCACGCCGCGACGTTCCAGCTTCTGTACGCGCGACTGCACCGCCGACACCGACAATCCGGTCGCCTCCGAAAGCTGGGCCAATGTCGCACGGCCGTCTTTCTCCAACATGTTCAGGATGCACGTGTCGATGCCGTCGATCTGGCATGCGATCGATCGCGCGCTCTCCGCAGTGGTGCCACTACTTGTCATAAACGGTCCCTCCTCATACCAAGCCCATGTATCCAATATCGGCAATGCCGATACCCCTAGTGACAATCGGCGTAATACCCCTAACCATACCTATTTCAGTGCACATCGCCACGCATCATTTTCGCTACAAGAGTGCCGTCTTTTTGCTGACGCAGAGTTTCACACTGATTATTTCCACCATCATCCTTCTAAATACTGCAATATTTACTAATATCAGTTTCATAAAACGTATTTTTTATTCTTTTTGAAAAATACGAAAATCCTGTTTATATAGTGGCCACGGATCGGAACGCCGCAACGAAGGTGCCGTCAACGCAACACGAAGGGGCATGCAACCTGTTCGTTGCATGCCCCTTGATGGATATCGCACATCGGCCGATGGCCAAGTGTTTCGGTCACGCCCGCAATTGGCGCGGACGGACGTCGGCGCTATCAGTTGCCGCTGGTCACGTTACCGCTCTGCTGAATCAGCGAAGCCATGAAATCGCGGTTGGTCGCGGTCTTCTTCAGACGCGGCACAAGCGTCTGGTAGGCCTGCTCCGGCTCGAGACCGCCGAGCAGACGGCGCAGACGGTAGATGATCGGCAATTCCTGCGGATCGGTGATCAGCTCCTCGCGACGGGTGCCGGAGGCATTCACGTCGATGGCCGGGAACAGGCGCTTGTCGGCAAGCTCGCGGCTCAGACGCAGCTCCATGTTGCCGGTGCCCTTGAATTCCTCGAAAATCACCTCGTCCATCTTGGAACCGGTTTCCACCAGTGCAGAGGAGATGATGGTCAGGGAGCCACCGTTTTCGATGTTGCGGGCGGCACCGAAGAACTTCTTCGGCGGGTACAGGGCCTGGGCGTCCACGCCACCGGACAGGATGCGGCCGGAAGCCGGTGCGGCGATGTTGTAGGCACGGGCGAGGCGGGTCATGGAATCGAGCAGCACGACCACGTCCTGACCGAGCTCCACGAGGCGCTTGGCACGTTCGATGGCGAGTTCGGCGACGGTGGTGTGGTCGGAGGCCGGGCGGTCGAAGGTCGAGGAGATGACCTCGCCCTGCACGGTACGCTCCATGTCGGTGACCTCTTCCGGACGTTCGTCCACGAGCACGACCATCAAGTGGACTTCCGGATTGTTGGTGGCGATCGCGTTGGCGATGTTCTGCAGGGTGATGGTCTTGCCGGCCTTCGGCGGAGAGACGATCAGGCCGCGCTGACCCTTTCCGATCGGCGCCACGATGTCGACGAGACGGCCGGTGAGCTTGTTCGGCGTGGTCTCCTGCTTCAAACGCTCCTGCGGATACAGCGGGGTCAGCTTGTTGAACTGCGGACGATTCATCGCCTCTTCCACGGACAGCCCGTTGATGGAGTCGATGGACTGCAGCGGCACGAACTTCTGGCGCTGGTTGCGACGGTCACCCTCACGCGGAGTACGGATGGAGCCGTGCACGGCGTCGCCCTCGCGCAGACCGTACTTCTTGACCTGACCCATGGAGACATATACGTCATTCGGTCCCGGCAAGTAGCCGGAGGTGCGCACGAATGCGTAGGATTCGAGCACGTCGACGATGCCGGCGACCGGTACGAGGTCTTCCTTCGGCTCCTCGCGACGCTGCTCACGCTCGGCATGGTCGTTGTTGCGATCGTTACGCTCGTTGCGATCGGCATCACGGCCACCATCGCGGCCACGACGATCCTCACGGTCGTCGAAGTCGCGGTCGCGTCCACGCATGCGGCGTCCGCGGCGGTCGGTGCGATCGTTGTTGCGATCGCGCTCATTGCGGCCACGGCCATGACGGGCGTACTCGCCATCCTCGGCATTGGCGTGGTGATTGTCTTCGGCATCGTTCTGCGCGGGCAGAGCGGCGAGAATGTCATCGAGATCGCGCACGACATCCTCATCCTTCGTCTCTTCCACGGGAGTACGGCGGCGACGGCGGGGCTCGTTGTCGAAATCGTCCTTGCGACGGCGACGACGATCCTCCTGCTTCGGTTGGGCACCATCGATATCGAGTTCGGCAAGCAGGTCGGCTCCGCCTTCGGCATCACGACGCTTGCGACGCTCGCGACGCTGTTTCGAGGCTCCGCCCAATGCGTCAAGCGCCTCCACTGCGGCCTTGGCCTCGGCGGAATCCGCCGGAGATTCATCGGCTGCGGGTTCAGCCGAAGCCTTTACGGCCTTCTTACGGCGGCCAGCGGGCTTGTCCGCCGGCATCTCTGCGTGCGCCTGTTCGGCGGGTTCCGTGGATTCGGCGGGCTTGACGTCCAACTCATCGACGGCGGCATCGGCGTCGACTGCGGGCTTTGCCGCTCGAGTGCCCTTCGGCGTACGTACGGTAACGCCGGCCGGCGCTTCGCCGCCGGAACGGGCGGCCTGAAGCGTTGCGAGGAGCTCGGGCTTACGCATGGTGGAGGTACCGCGAAGTCCCATCTGCTTGGCGAGCTCTTTGAGCTCAGGCAATTTCATATCTTCAAGATTTGGGCTTGTTGCCACTGGTTTATGCCTTTCCTTGGCTTCACAGGCACACGCCTGCAACAGCTTAAAAAAGAATTGCGGAAAATCCGCCGTATGAAAGGTTCGCCGCGAATCATCACGGTTTTCGAACTTCGTCAACCATACAACGCAATCCAGACCAACGCAAAAACCATGCGCACGTCGCGCGGCCGACGGCAACGAAAAAGCCCGTCGAGCCGAAGCTCAGCGGGCTGGAGAGGACTCTTCGTCTTCTACTTTTCTTCGTGGTAACTCTTATCGGTGTTGACCGACCACACATTCTTCTTGGAGGTCTTGCCGTTCCTGATGTTGCCGACGGCCTCGATGGCGGTGGCCATGGAGTGGTCCATGTTGTTGTAGCGGTGCTGGCCGTTACGTCCGACGCAGTAGAGGTTGCCGAAGGAGTCGAGGTATTCGACGAGTTCCGGCATGCGATCGTAGGTGTCGAAGTAGGCCGGATACGCCTTCTTGACGCGTTCGCGATGGGAGTCGAGCACGTCTTGCGGACCGTTGATGATCTGCATGCGGGTGAGCTCCTGGATGGCGAACTTGGTGGCTTCCTCGTCGGACATGTTCCAGAAGGAGTCGCCTTCCTCGCAGAAGTATTCGAGACCGATCCACACGGTGTCGTCGACGTCCTTGACCAGATACGGGCTCCAGTTGTTGAAGATCTGCAGACGACCGACCTTATAGCCCGGATCCTGCACGTAGATCCAGCAATCCGGCACGATCGGCGGATTGCCGAGGGTCGGGATGTCGGTGGTGTTCTTCAAACGCAGATGCTTGACGAGCAGGCCGACGGTCACGAAATCGCGGTACGGCAGGCCGTTGGCGATTTCCGTCATATCGTTCGGAGCGGGCTTGTCGGAGGCGTCCACGGCATTGACGAGATCCTTGACCGGCATGGACGAGATGAAATTATCGGCGGTCATTTCGGTGCGGTTGCCTTCGGAATCCTCATACACGACGGAGGCGATCCTGCCGTTGGCCTGACGGATCTCGACCACATTGGCGTCGGTGATGACCTTCACACCAGCGGCTTCGCAGTTGGCTTCGACGGTTTCCCACAGCTGGCCCGGACCATACTTCGGGTACCAGAACTCTTCGATGAGGGAGGTTTCGACCTCGGAATTATCGCGCTTCTTCGGCATGAGCTTGGCGAAGGCGTTCTTCAGCACGCCCATGATGCTCAGGCCCTTGACGCGCTGCGCACCCCAATCGGCGGAGATCTGCGATGGGTGGCGACCCCACAGCTTCTCGGTATAGCCCTCGAAGAACATGGAGTAGAGCTTGCGACCGAAACGGTTGATGTAGAAGTTCTCCAGATTGGTTTCCGGCAGCTTGTGCACCATGGACTTCAGATAGCTGAAACCGGCGACCAGGGTCAATTTCGGACCCATGGCCTTCAACGTGTTGGCGCTCAGCGAGATCGGATAGTCAAAGAAGTGACGGTTCCAGTAGATTCGGGACACACGATGACGCTTGAGCATCACCTTGTCTTCGACTTCCGGATCCGGTCCGCCTGGCTCCATGTCGTGCTCACGGCCGAGTTTCCTGTCGTCATAGCTGGGAGCGCCCTGCAGCGGCAGGACTTCCTTCCACCAGTCCATGATGCGCTCGTCCTTCGAAAAGAACCGGTGACCGCCGATATCCATACGGTTGCCGTCGTGCTTGACGGTGCGGGAGATGCCGCCGAATTCGCGGGTCGCCTCCAACACGGTCACATCGTAGTTTTCGGAGCCACCTTCCTTTGCGAGCTCCCAGGCAGCGGTCAGGCCGGCAGGGCCACCGCCAATAATCACCACGGATTGCTTTTGCGTCACTTTGAGGTCTCCTTATAAAAACAAAATCAGACACAGTCTACTAGAAGGTAAGGAAACGCACATTGCGACATGTGCGGATGCACACAAAATTCTTCCCTGAGCCAAACCCATAATCACCCGTACATATCCCCTTGCACATGTCTGATGCCGTCTTCCGATTCATACGGAAGACGGCATCGGGCGATCGTCACAAGCGATCGGCATCAACGACGCATGCGCCCACACGCTCAGCGAAATACCGGCCAGCGTCAGCCCGACCGCCAGTACGGCGATCACCGCAATCGCGCTTCCGGTACGCCCCAGCGACACCGACTGGCCGTTCGTCGCAGACGTCGTCTTACCGGCATCATCCGTCGCCACATCGGTGTCGGTCGTCATATCGGTGCCAGTCGTGGGATTGCCGGACGGCTCCACGTCAGCCTGTTCGACGATGCGGGCATCCTGTCCGAGCGTCTTATGATCAGCCGCCAGGCAACTCTTCAGCTCGGTCAGCTTGTACCACGTCGAACCATCGGCGATCGGCGTGCATTCGGAACGGAACGCGATCTCGTTCTCGTTGTACAGCATGCGCACAATGGGCGTGTATGCGCTGCCGGTGGCCGGATCCTCACCCTGTTTGGCGTACACATCCCACTGCACGTTCGTAGCCATCGGCGTCACCGATTCGCCACGCCATTCGTTGTTGTCGTAGGTGTACACGTCGGTGGTGGAGGCCGGGGCCTGCTGCGTGGAACCGGGCAATCCAAGCAATGCGGCGAACGGCATCATGGTCTCGGCATGGGCGAACCGGAAGGTCGCCACCGTGGATCCTCCGTTCACCCTCTCGTCGATGGCATCGAAGAAATCATCCAGCAGAGGCTGCGCGATGGAGTAGGTCTCGCTCTGACCGGCGTAGCTCGGCCCCTTCTCGTAAAAATCTTCGGCATCCAACGCCCAGGCGAACAATTTGGCGTCCTGTGCATATTCACCCTGGAAATACTGGTTGAAATCGAAGGTGTGGTCACCGGTGTTCTCGTTCTGCATGTCGGCGGCGATGATATACAGGTTGTACAGGTTCATTGCGGCGTTGTACTCGCTCTTGATCTTCTTGGAGCCTTCGCCGCACGCATTGGCGTCCTTGGACGCGTCGGCGCCCGGCGCGCAGTTCTCGGCACCCTTCTTGGTGCCATCGGCGGTGTTGTACCACGTGTATTCGCCGTTCTCGAGTTTGGCGAGGAATTCGTCGGTGAAGATCTGCGACAGCAGGTCATGCGAGGCCCGCTTGATGTCGGCATTGTCGCCGATGGTCTCCTCGGCACCGGCGATGATCTCATCGTTGGCCACGAAATTCTGATAATCATTCGCGATGTCGTATGCCTTGGTGCCCGGTGTCTTTTCCGTACCGTCGGGATTCTGCACCTTATGGAAGTACAAGGTGTCGGGATTCTTCTGGAAATCCTTGCCGTCGCCGGAATCGGCGGGATCCGTCGGCTTGACGACGCTGTCGGTCAGCTTGCCGCCGGAAGCCGCATTGAACCCCTTCTCGAAGTTTTCGCCGGATTCGGTGGCACGCGCCTCGCCGGAGGACTGGTAGGAAATCGTACCGCCATCGACTGCAGCCTGGTCGAACAGCGACTGATTGCGCTGGTACGCGCGCTCGCCGATGCCGTAATGCTGATCCGCACCCTGTCCGGTCAGCATGCCGTAGCCGTTTTCGACGTTGGCCGCGGTGATGCCGCTCAGGTTTTTCATGAACTCGGTTTTGATGGCGTCCGACTTGAATCCACCATCCCGCTCGGCCGCTTCGGCCATCTTCATCAGCAGCGCATCATACTTGTAGCTGGACAGGCCGCGTGATCCGTGACGGGCCATGCTTTCGGTATAAATCGGCTCGTACCCTTCCGGAGCTTTGCTATAGGATGCCACGGTTGCGGCGCTTGGTGCCACATACGGCTGCTTGCTGCTGTAGTATTGGCCATCGGATTCCAGGGCCAGGGCCGGGCAGACCGTTCCCGGCATCAGCATGGCGGCCGCAGCGACGCATGCAACGGAACCGACGATCCTCTTCATCATTCGTGTCGACATCAACATTCACTCTCATCTCATAGGCGGATGGGCGGGCCCGTGGTTCGGACACGCCATGAATGTTGTATGCGCACGAATCAAACACGACATGCGCATCAGGTGACATTCCGGCAAACTGTGGTCGCACAATCGGTGAACGGCCGACATGCGACAGCGAGACCGGCGAATCAGTGAATGTCGTCGGGGATGTCGATGTCGGTTTTCTGCACCTCTTCGACGTTCACGTCCTTGAAAGTGACGATGCGCACGTTTTTGACGAAGCGGCTGGAACGATACACGTCCCACACCCATGCGTCGGTAAGCTGTACGTCGAAATAGACGTCCTGACCGGCGGAACGTACGTTGAAATCGACCTTGTTGGCCAAGTAGAAGCGCCGCTCGGTCTCCACCACATAGGTGAACAGTTTGATGACGTCGCGATATTCCTTGTACAGTGCCAGCTCAGCGTCGGTTTCGTAGTTGTCGAGATCCTCGGCGCTCATCACTTGCCTTCCATGTCACGTTTACGGCCGCGGCCCAATGTACGCCACCAAGCCTCCTTGGAGGTCTTACGTTCGGAAGAACCATACGGCCAGTTGTTGTCGGCATCGGCATCGCCGTTGACCGACTTGTCGGAATCATCGCTGGCTGATATCTCGTCGGGCTTGGTCTCGACGGCATCGGCCTTGCCGGGTTCCACGCCGATATGCTCGTAGGCCTCCTCACGGGTCATGCCCTGATTCCCGTCGGACTGGCCGCCGGCCTCGGCTTCCCTCCGTTCATTGATTCGAATGGCGATGGAATGCTCGCGAGCGCTCAACGCTTCCTTGACGCCGGGATTGTCTTCGATCACATGCATGCCGAACGCGTCGAGGGAGCGAATCGGGTCGAATTCGTCAACCAACGTGTCCATGACGATCAGATCCTGATACCGGTTTTGCGAGGCGTTCCATAACGCATCGCGGGAACGGCCGGACGGCACGAATCCCAAGGACTGGTATACGGAGACGGAACGCGTGTTCTGTTCGGGGACTGCCACCCAAATCCTATGCATGCCAAGGCCTGCCGGTTCCGGCGCAAAGCCGTACGTCATCACACGCGGCATGATGTCACGCGAATATCCGCGTCCACGGAAGTCCTGCCCCAAGATCACCTGAATACGGGAGGAACGGGCCCATCCGTCGATGTCGATCAGGAAAATCATGCCGATCACATTGTCGGAGGCCGCCGCATCGATCTCACCATCCCCGTCGTGATCGGATTCCGTGATGATCGACCATGCTACGGTACGTCGGGATTCCGGATCGCCCACACCGGATTCGGTCGGCGTCTCGCCGTTGGCCCAGGCCACGGAACGACGCACCCATGCATGCACGGCGGCGCGTTCGGCGACACGATCCTTGCCAGTGATGCCGGAAGCTCCCGGATATGCGTCAATGGCGTCCATGCGATCGAGATCCGCGACGGTCGCCGGACGCAGATGCACCATTTCACCACGAATCGGCGGTATGGTGATCCGTGCCGGCAGTTCGCGGGATTCAACGCTCACTATCGACGACTCAGCATTCTCTGGCATGTCTTCGTCCCTCGTATCGTTACAGGTGCGGCCTATGCCACAACCATTCCGACGGTATTGTACTCGACTGGAGGATAGCTGGGAATCGAAAGGGGGAGATTCCCGATGAAATCTCCCCCGATACGGTAAAAACACGCCGGAAATCCGTTTTTTAGGGGATTCCGACGTGTCCTTCGACCCGCTGATGGACTGAGCAGTGAAGCACAGACCGGGAAAGACCGTAGTCGACCTCTCCCCCTTCGCCTTACTTGATCTTACCCATCACGATCTTGGTGACGGCCTTCGCGTCGGCCTGACCGCGGGTGGCGCGCATGACGGCACCGATGATCGCGCCCATCGGCTTCATATTGCCGCCCTTGAGCTTCTCGACGATGTCCGGATTAGCGGCCAGAGCCTCGTCGACGGCCTTTTCCAGCGCGCCATCATCGGAGACGACCTGGAAGCCGTGCTTCTTGACGACCTCGGCCGGGGCACCCTCACCGGCAAGCACGCCGGCGACGGTCTGCTTGGCGAGTTTGTCGTTGAGCTTGCCGTCGGCGATCAGCTTCTCAACCTCAGCCACGTCGGCCGGAGCGATCGACAGCTCCTCAAGGCTCACACCCTTGGCATTGGCCTCGCGGGACAGCTCGCCCAGCCACCACTTCTTGGCACCTGCGGCACTCGCACCGGCCTTGACGGTCTCCTCAAGCAGATCCAAGGCATCGGCGTTGAGCACGTCGCGCATCTCCAGATCGTTGAAGCCCCACTCGCCCTTCAGACGATTGCGGCGCTCGCGCGGCATTTCCGGCATCTGGGCCTTCATCTCTTCGATGTGCTCCTTGGTGATGTGCAGCATCACCAAATCCGGATCCGGGAAGTAACGATAATCGTCGGCGTCGGACTTCACACGGCCGCCTGCGGTGGTCTGCGAAGCCTCATCCCAGTGGCGGGTCTCCTGCAGGATCTCGCCGCCTTCGGAAAGAATCTGCGCCTGACGGCGAATCTCATACTGCACGGTCTTCTCGATGCCACGGAACGAGTTCACGTTCTTGGTCTCGGAGCGGGTTCCGAACGGATCGGACGGGCTGTTGCGCAGCGACACGTTCACATCGGCACGCATATTGCCCTGCTCCATGCGGGCATGGGAGATGTTCAACGCACGCACGATGTCGCGAATGGCACGCACATAGGCGCCCGCGATTTCCGGAGCGCGCTCGCCCGCACCCTCGATCGGCTTGGTCACGATCTCAATCAACGGCACGCCGGCACGGTTGTAGTCGACCAAGGAGTGGTTGGCGCCTTCGATACGGCCGTCGGCACCGCCGACGTGGGTGTTCTTGCCGGCGTCATCCTCAATGTGCGCGCGTTCGATCAGCACACGGAAGACGGTGCCATCCTCAAGTTCCACATCCAAGTAGCCATTGCCGTTGGTCGGCTTGTCGTACTGCGAGATCTGGTAGTCACGCGGCATGTCCGGATAGAAGTAGTTCTTGCGGGAGAACTGGCTCCACTCGGCGATTTCGCAGTGCAGGGCCAGACCCAGCTTGATCGCGTAGTCGACGGCGGTCTTGTTCAGCACCGGCAGGGAGCCCGGCAGTCCCAGACTCACCGGGGTGAGCTGGGAGTTCGGGGCACCGCCGAAGGAGACTTCGGCCGGGCAGAACAGCTTGGTGGTGGTGGACAACTCCACGTGGGTTTCCAAGCCGATGACCGGATCGAACTTCTTGACGGCATCGGCGTACTTCATCAACTTTTCAGCCATTGTGTTTTCTTTCCTCCGATGCTTTCTACTTGCTCAGGCCGTCGAGCCACGGGGTGTTCAGGGACTGCCAAATCGGGCCGTTCCAATCCTCCTCAAGGGCGGCTTCGAGAGCTGCGGCCGGCTTGTACATGGCTTCGTCACGCTGCTGCGGGGCGAGGAACTGGAAGCCGACCGGCAGGCCGTCATCACTCAGGCCGGCCGGGACGCTCATGGCCGGGACTCCGGCGAGGTTGGCCGGAATGGTGGTGATGTCGATGGCGTACATGGCCATCGGGTCTTCGGTCTTCTCACCGAACTTGAAGGCGGTGACCGGGCTGGTCGGACCGACGAGCACGTCAACCTTCTCGAAGGCCTTCTTGAAGTCGTCGATGATCAGGGTGCGAACCTTTTGCGCGGAGCCGTACCAGGCATCGTAATAGCCGGCCGACAGAGCGTAGGTGCCTAGGATGATACGGCGCTTGACTTCGTCACCGAAGCCGGCCTCACGGGTGTAGGCCATCATGTTGGCGGCGGTCTGCGGAACGCCCGCCGGCGGCATGACGCGCAGGCCGTAGCGCATGCCGTCGTAGCGGGCCAGGTTGGAGCTGACCTCGGACGGCATGATGATGTAGTAGGCGCCCAAGGAATACGGCAAGTGTGGCAGGGACACTTCGGTGACTTCCGCACCCATCTCTTCGAGCTTCTTGACGCCTTCGTTGAAGCGGGCCATGACGCCCGGCTGGAAGCCTTCGCCGCCAAGTTCCTTGATCAGACCGACCTTGAGGCCCTTCAGATCACGCTTCATGCCTTCGCGGGCGGCCGCCACCATCGGGCGCGGACCCTCCGGAATGGAGGTGGAGTCGCGCTTGTCATGGCCGCCGATCACTTCCTGCAACAAGGCCGCATCGAGTACGGTGCGGGAGCACGGGCCAATCTGGTCAAGCGAGGAGGCCATGGCGATCGCACCGAAACGGGATACGCCGCCGTAGGTCGGCTTAACACCGACGGTACCGGTCAGCGAGCCCGGCTGACGAATGGAGCCGCCAGTGTCGGTTCCCAAGGCGAGCGGGGCCTCGAACGCGGCCACCGCAGCTGCGGAACCGCCGCCGGAACCGCCCGGCACGCGCTCGGTATCCCACGGATTGTGGGTGGTCTGGTAGGCGGAGTGCTCGGTGGATGAGCCTTGCGCGAATTCGTCGAGGTTGGTTTTGCCCAGCAGCGGCATGCCCGCGGCCTTGAGCTTCTCGATGACGGTGGCATCGTACGGCGGCACCCAACCTTCGAGGATCTTGGACGCGGCGGTGGTTTCGATGCCCTTGGTGACGATCATGTCCTTGATGGCGATCGGCACGCCGGCAAGTTCCGGCAGCTGGGCCTTCTCGTCGTCGGATTTGGCATCGAAGGCGTCGGCCTGTTCAAGAGCCTGTTCGCCGGAGACCTTCAGGAAGGCCTTGACGCTCGGCTCAGCGGCTTCGATGACGTCGAGATGGGCCTCGACCAGTTCACGGCTGGAGACCTCCTTGGCCTTGACCTTGGCCGCCATCTCGGCGGCGGACAGCTTGACGAGTTCAGTGGTGCTCATATCACTCCTCCCCCAAAATGCGTGGTGCGACGAACATGCCGGCCTCGGAGACCGGAGCGCCTGCGGTCGCTTCTTCCTGGGTCAGCGGAGTCTGCGGAACATCCGGACGCAGATAGGCCTCCAGCGGAATCGGGTTGGCGGTCGGCGGTACGTCATCAGTGGCTATTTCCTGCACCTTGTTGATGGATTCGGCGATGACGTTCAGATCGCCCTGCAGACGGGTGATTTCCTCATCGGTGAGTGCGATTCGGGCCAAATCGCCCAAATGCACGATTTCTTCTTTGGTGAAAGTAGGCATGCCCCTAACAGTAACGCGTCTGTGTGACGAGCACACGTCTTTTCATTCGCCAGCCCAATGCAGTCCGCGGCGGCTCTTCCCCTGCCTGTTGCAGTCCCGCATCGGCCTCTTCGCCAACCCAATGCAATCCACATGGCGGATTATTCCCCAGCCTTTGCATATGGCGGATATTCCAGCCACTGGAGAAATCATCCCGCTAAAGACCCCATCAGGAACCCAATCCCTCCAGTCACTGGAGGAATCACCCCGCTAAGACACCCTTCAGAAACCCAAACCCTCCAGCCACTGGAAGAATCACCCCGCTAAAGACCCCATCAGCGGGATAAAACACCCAGTGACTGGAAGAAATACCTCGCTCAGAAGCCCCGTAACGACCATATCCATCCAGTGACTGGAAGAATCACCCCGCAATATGACCTCTCGGCATGCGGATTCATCCAGCAGCTGGAGGAATCGGACGATGCGTTACCGTATCGACGGCAAAGTTATGCACAGACACGCCGAGAGGCCTTTGAGTTATCCACATTTGCCTATCGCGCTTCCCTCGGTACCAAGCCACAGGGTAGCGTCGAATCATGAAAGCGTATCCTCAGATCGACAGGCTTCTTGATCAAGCCGAAAGCGCACAACGATGTGCGCACAGTAACAAGCCCTTGATGCAGAAAGGGCTCTATCGCAGATACCTCGCGGGGGATCTGGTCAAACCGTATCCCGGACTGTTCGCACGTTCGGCATACTGGAATCGTCTGAATGCCGCGGAACAGTCGTTGCACGCAGCCCGTACGCTCAAAGATCTCCACGGCAATTGGATCTTCGCGGGAATCACCGCAGCGGCAGCGCATGGTTTTGAACACCAATGGCTCCTGCATCATCAGGGATTGACCATCACCCTGCCCACACGCGGCTCATACCGTTCACATGACAAGCTCAATGTCATCTACAGTCCATTCCCGAAAGACAACGCGGTCATCGTGAATGGCATACCGGTCACCAATCCGGCGCGTACGCTTCTTGATTGCGGCCACATGCTGGAATTCCGGTTCGCCTTGCCGATTTTCGATTCCGCCGCCGCCGAAGGGGTCGGCAATGATCAGGTATTGCAGGAATGCGTCCGTACCACGCGTGACTGCACGACGATCTTCAGACTTATGCAGCATGTGGATTCGAGTAGCGAGAACGGCGGCGAATCCTTGGCACGCGGAACCATGATCGAAGCCGGCTTTTCGATTCCTCAGCTTCAGATACCCTTCACTGATCCCACAACCGGAGAGCGGTTCCGTGTGGATTTCTTGTGGCGTGCGGATGATGGCAGGATCATCGTAGGCGAATTCGATGGCACGGCGAAGTATGTGGATCCGGAAATGACCGGTCGGAAGAGCATACAGGAAACCGTCCAAACGGAACGTAATCGTGAGCAGGCCTTACGTCGTGCCGGAGTCACGGAAGTCGTCCGATTCACCTTCGATGACGTTCTGCAACGCAACCCGCTGATAGCGAAGTTGCGCCGCGCGGGAGTCCCGACCGTACCATGATGCGTTCATTTCCAGTCGCCGGAAGCATCAATCGCAGCCCGTCAAGACCGGGGAACGGCATGCTGAGCAATCCAGGCGTGCATGGAGACTGCGGCCGCAGCACCTGCATTGATGGAGCGAACCGAACCGAATTGGGAGATGTAGACCACATCGTCGGCCAGCTCGAGCGCCTTCTCGGACAGACCCGGGCCTTCCGCGCCGAAGAGCATGAGGCAACGCTTGGGGAAATGATAGGTTTCCATCGGCACGGCACCGGGAATAATGTCAAGAGCAATGATGCGTGCGGCCTGCAGGTCGGCGATTTTCGACTCTAATTCAGCCAGTTGCGCCAGCTGCTCTGTGTTTTTTTGAGCGTCATATGCAGCCAAAGTATTCGATACGGTGCCGGATGATCGGGGTTCGGCACCGGTATCGGCAATGTCAGAGACATCGGTTTGCGGCGGTACGAAGACGCAGGCATCGTCGGGACGTGGTCCGGTCGCGGTTCCACGCATGCGGCATGCGATGGCCGCAGCCTGCGATTGCGCCGCGGCGATTTCACCTGAAATGCGGTATTTCCAGCATTCGACGAGCTCAGCGATGGATGGATGGTTTTCGACATGTTGGTACAGTTCCGTCATGAGTGCGCCCTTGCGATTCCATTTGTGCGGCCCGACGATGTGTACGCGGGATGCTTGGAATGCATTGGCCGTGCGCACCATGGATCCGATGTTGAAGTCATGCGTCCAGTTCTCCACGGCGACTTCGAACTCATGACGGCCATGCGCGTCAAGATCGGCCTTGATGGCCGCGACGGACCAATAGCGGTAGCGGTCGAGCACATTGCGACGATCGCCTGCATCAAGCAAGGATGAATCGAATCGCATATCGAAATTCGGGGATTGCGGATTGTCCGGACGCGGCTCTCCCGGATGGGTTTCGGCCCACGGGCCTACGCCCACCTCACGGAATACCGGTTCGCCGGACGCTTTCGCCGCGACATCGATAGGGTTGGGTGCGTGCATGGTTCCTTCCGATTTTCATCCCGTACGCGTCAGCATCAGGCAGGGCCTAGGTTTTCCGCCCTCTGATGCAAGTGAGCAACGAGCCGACTCAGTGAAGCTCGGACTCCTTGTACACTTCGATGAATGGCAACTCGGACTCATCGCCGGAGACCGGATTGACGACCTTGATGGTCGGATGGATCATATCCACGCCACCAATCAACGACGCCACGGCGAGCACTTCGGCCCCTTCCCTCTCCACGACGGAAAAGTCGAGACTCAGTTCGTTGCCATTACGCAAGGTGACAAGCGAGGAGGTTTGCACATACGACTTTTCGGACAGCCAGGAGTCGAGCAGCACCACGCGCTTGCCCGTGATGGACGGTCCCTTGATGGACGGGTACACGAAATCCATGACGAATCCGTTCAAGTCTTCACCACGGGAGGCCGCAGCCTGGATCATGGCGGAGACCAACGGCACCGCAGCGGCGGTCAACGCGCCGACGGCATCGACATCATCAACGGAATAGCCGGCTTCCTCCAACGTATCAAGCAAGATATGCCCGACGACGGAGGCCCCGCGATGATCGAACGTCACGGATGCAAGCTCTGAGAACGGCTTGTCCTTCATCTCGGCCTGCAGCAGGGTCTTGAGCTGATCGCGCGGCTCGAGCATGGCGAAATCGACGGTGGACGGCTCGATGGCGGTGGCGGCCGATGCGACCTCGGTGGCGGCCGGCACGGTCTTACGGAAAGTCTTCTCGTCAGTCATGGCTCCAGCCTATCCTTTCGGCTCGTCAATCCCTCGCATCATCTACGGTTTCGGGCGCCGTCAGCTCACGGATATCCGCCTTCTCGGATGGAATGATTTCCACGGATTCGATGACCTTGCCCTGATCCACGCGTTGCAGTTTGCGAGCGGTGACCAGCACGCGGGACTCCAATGACGAGGCGAACGCATTATAGGCGCCAACCGTTCTGGTGATCGCCGTGCCGAGTTTGGTGGCGCGCTCCCCCAGCACCGCGAAACGCTCATACAGTTCACGTGACAGGTCGAACAGCATTTTCGCGTCATCGGTAAGGCTCTGCTGTTGCCAGGCGTAAGCCACCGATTTCAACACCGCCCACAACGTAATCGGTGAGGTCAAAGCCACCTTACGGGCGAATGCGTCGTCCATCAGCGTCGGATCGGTCTCCAAGGCGGCCTGCAGCAGCGATTCGTTCGGGATGAAGGCGATCACGAAATCCGGCGCGTCCGAGAACGCGTTCCAGTAGGCCTTGTCCCCCAGCACCTTCACATGCTCGCGCACTGCCTTGGCATGGGCCCTCAGCAGATCCGCCTTGCGCGTCAGCTCCTCCTGCGAAGCGGTGTCGGGAATCTCGCAGGCACGTTGATAGTCGGCATATGGTGCCTTTGCGTCGATCGGAATGGTTTTACCACCAGGCATGTGGATCACCATGTCCGGACGCTGGGTATGCCCGTCCGCATCGGTGACGACCACCTGCGTATCAAAATCGACATGTTCCAGCAGACCCGCCGATTCGACGATGTTACGCAATTGCGCCTCGCCCCAGGCGCCACGTACCTTGTTGTTGCGCAATGCAGCCGACAGCGAGCTCGTCTCACGGTCGAGCCGCGCCTGCTGTTCCCCCAAACCCTTGAGTTGCTCGCCGAGCGCACCCATTTCACGCTTGCGCCCCTCTTCGATTTGGGAAACCTTCTCCTGAAGGGCGTCAAGATTCTTCTGCACAGGAGCCAGAGCGGAGAGCACCTTGCTCTGCTCCCGCAACTGCCGCTCGCTTTCGGTCTGCCGACGTTCCGCCTCCGCGGCGGCCTTTTCACGCTCACGTTCGATTCTCGTCTGCTCGGCGCTTTGCGCCTGCGCCAGCTGGGATTTGAGATATGTCAGCTGCTGATTCAATCCTTCGGACTGCGTGCGGTACTGTGCCACGGATGTGGTCAGATCGCCGATCCGTCGCCGACCGTCCTCGATCTGAGCCTTCGCCTCGTTCAAGTCGGCGGTACGCGCATCCCGCGCCATGTCCTGCCCTCTGGATCGCCCCGCGAAAAAGCCCGCGGCCGCTCCAAGCGCGGCCACGATTACCATCAGCACCATTACAAACACAGGATTGTCGAACATATGTTCTAGTAAACAGCATGCGGTGGACCACGTGTCGCAGCCACGCCCGAATCCACTCGACGAACCGCATTCATCCGTACGAACGACCACCCGATACCCCGCGCTGGATTATGCTGGGGAGCAGTCGTACGAGAGCGAAGGAACACAAGAGGCTGGTATGGGATTCGATTTGTTCATGGCCGCAGTCGCCATCGTGGTCGCCTCCATTGCGACATGGGGCATTCTCAGATTCTTCCTCGGCCAATCGCCGACCGACGGCAGATCGTCGACGCCACCAACGTCGGACGATCGCAAGGACCCCCCGGCAACCGAAACATCGGCGGACCATGTGCAGAACCATTCCAGTCCCAGTACCGATCCACCATCATCGGAAGCCGAACGGTCCGCCAACAAGCGGCCCGAAGCCGCCCCTGCCGCCAACTCCGCGGAATCCGCCGATGACGACCAACGCATCGTTCCGCTGCTCGTCATCGCCACGATTCTTACGATTCCAACGTTCGTCGTCACCATGCTCATGCTCGGCAGCGTAACCATGCCCGACTGGCTGACCAATCCATGGCTACATGCCATCGTGATTACGCCGGTCATGTTCTATTGCGGTGCGCCGATTCATCGCCACGGCATGCCCGCCCTGCATCAACGCACGCCGAATGCGGATTCGCTGATTTCGCTTGGCATGTCAATCGTCTATGTCTACAGTCTGCTGCTATGCGTGGTGTCTTGGATTTTTCCGGTTGGCTCACGCGATCCGTATTTCGCGTTCGTCGGTGTGGTCGTGATGCTGGCATTGATCATTCGCCTGATTCGCCGGAAGCTGGTGATCGTGCGGTTCCCGATCGAACATCTCGAAGATTTTGAGCAGGCGCTGAAGATTCGCGCAACCAATGCGTCGGCACAGCCGACACAGTCAACACATGGAAAAAGCGCGGAAGAGGTTATCTTCCGCGCCAGAATAGGCCATGTGATCCACACTCGCGTACTACAGATCACCACTGCGGTGACGATGGTCGTCGCCGTGTGGACGTTCGCGCTATGGCTGGTGTTCGGCATGCAGCCGAAGCTTGCGGTTGCGGTGCTTATCGCCGCTACCGTGTTATCGGTCGCCGGCCTGGTGCTTGAGGTCGGCGACCGCGTTTCCTCCCTCTGACAAGGGAGGAAACGGCAGGGCCGATGCCGGCGGACCTCACTGAGGTTCGCCGGGAGCCTCTTTCCCGCAGGGGAACGGCCCGGCTTACTTGCCCATGTCCGCCAGTTGATCGCTCGCCCATGCGGACAGTTCGAGATGATCGCCGCCGGTCTGATCCACCAACACGGTGTCGCCGTCATGCACCTGGCCAGCCAGCAGCATGCGCGCCAGCTGATCGCCGACCTCGGTCTGCACCAGGCGACGCAGCGGGCGAGCGCCGTACGCCGGATCGTAGCCGGTGTTGGCCAGCCATTCGCGTGCCGAATCGGTCACATCGAGCGTGATGCGACGCTCGGTCAGGCGAGCGGAGACCTGCGCCACCTGGATGTCCACGATGCCGCCCAGTTCCTCGCGGGTGAGCGGGTGGAACATGACCAGCTCGTCCAAGCGGTTGATGAATTCCGGCTTGAACTGCATGTGCACGGCATCCATCACGGCCTTCTTCTTGGCGTCCGCATCCAAGTCCGGATTGACGAGGAATTGCGACCCCAAATTGGAGGTCATGATCAGAATCGTGTTCTTGAAGTCCACGGTACGGCCCTGACCATCGGTCAGACGGCCATCGTCGAGGACTTGCAGCAGCACGTCGAATACTTCCGGATTGGCTTTCTCCACCTCATCGAACAGCACCACCGAGTATGGGCGGCGGCGTACGGCCTCGGTGAGCTGGCCGCCCTCCTCGTAGCCGATGTAGCCCGGCGCGGCGCCGATCAGGCGAGACACGGAGGCCTTTTCCATGTATTCGCTCATGTCGATGCGCACCATGGCCTTCTCGTCGTCGAACAGGAAGTCCGCGAGCGCCTTGGCCAGTTCGGTCTTGCCCACGCCGGTGGGGCCTAGGAACAGGAACGAGCCGGTCGGACGATTCGGGTCGGAGATGCCGGCACGCGAGCGCCGCACGGCGTCCGAAACCGCTGCGATGGCTTCCTTCTGGCCGATCACACGCTTACCGAGATACTCCTCCATGTGCAGGAGCTTTTCATTCTCGCCTTGCATGAGGCGGCCGACCGGGATGCCGGTCCATTCGGATACGATGCCGGCCACGGAATCGGCATCGACGTGGTCGGGCACCATCGGTTCGGTTTCGGCGACCGCGGTGCCGTTCGCGTCATTGTTGTCGGCGGCGGCTTCCGCTGCGGCCAGTTCCTTCTGAATCGCGGGGATCTCGCCGTACGAGATGCGGCTGGCCTTCTCCAGGTCACCTTCGCGCATGGCCTTGTCGGCTTCTACGCGCAGGTCGTCGAGCTTGGCTCGCAAATCGCCGACCTTGTTGTGGCCGGCCTTTTCCGCGTCCCAACGTGCCTTGAGGCCGCTCAGCTTTTCGCGGGCGTCCGCCAGATCGGCCTGCAGCTTCTCGAGGCGGTCCTTCGAAGCGGGGTCTTCGGCCTTCTTGAGCTGCATCTCCTCCATTTCGTAGCGGGTCACCTTGCGTTGCAGTTCGTCGATTTCCTCCGGCGAGGAGTCGAGTTCCATACGCAGGTGCGCGGCTGCCTCGTCGACCAGGTCGATGGCCTTGTCGGGCAGCTGGCGGCCGGAGATATACCGGTTCGACAGGGTTGCGGCGGCGACCAGCGCATCGTCGCCGATCGTCACCTTGTGGTGCGCCTCGTAACGTTGCTTCAGACCACGCAGGATCGCAATCGTGTCTTCCACGCTCGGTTCGCCGACGAAGACCTGTTGGAAGCGGCGTTCCAGTGCCGGATCCTTTTCGACGTTCTCTCGATATTCGTCGAGCGTGGTCGCACCGATCAGGCGTAGTTCGCCGCGGGCCAGCATGGGCTTGAGCATATTGCCTGCATCCATGGAGCCTTCGGCGGCGCCCGCACCGACGATGGTGTGGATTTCGTCGATGAAGGTGATGATCTGCCCGTCAGACTTCTTGATCTCCTCGAGCACGCTCTTCAGCCGTTCCTCGAATTCGCCGCGATACTTGGAGCCCGCGACCATGGAGCCGAGGTCGAGTGAGATCAGCTTCTTGTTCTGCAGGGTGGTCGGCACGTCACCGGCGACGATGCGCTGCGCCAGACCTTCCACGACGGCGGTTTTGCCGACGCCCGGCTCGCCGATGAGCACCGGATTGTTCTTGGTGCGCCGGCTCAGGATCTGGATGACGCGGCGGATCTCCTGATCGCGGCCGATCACGGGGTCGAGCTTGCCGTCTTTCGCGGCGGCCGTCAGGTCGGTGGAATATTTTTCGAGCGCCTTGTATGATCCTTCCGCGTCGGGGCTGGTCACTTTCGCGCCGCCGCGCACGCCCGGCACCGCCTTGCGCAGCGCTTCGGCGGTCACGCCGTTCTTTTCAAGGATTTCCGCGGATTGGTTCGGCTTGCTTGCCGCGATGCCGATGAGCAGGTGTTCGGTGGAGACGTATTCGTCGCCCATCGCCTGCATTTCCTTTTCGGCCTGCGCGATCGCGGCGGTCAGCTGACGGCTTGCCTGCGGCTGCGATGTGGTCGAACCGCTGGCAGCCGGCAACGCGACCAAGGCGTTGCGCACCGCAGCGCCGATGGCTTGCACGTCGCCGCCGGCAGCCTGGATGAGGCCGCGGATCACACCGTTTTCCTGGCGTAGCAACGCATCCATCACATGCAGCGTGTCGACTTGCGCGTTACCTGCCGCGGATGCGCTTTGAATGGCGTCTCCGATGGCTTCCTGCGCCATCGTGGTGAACTTTTGTTCCATATCATCCTCCATGATTCGCGCCGCTCGCGTATCGTCTTCGCAGCTCACTTGCCGCGAATCGACCGTAATCCGGCGCATATGTCGTTGTCTGATATGCTCAACCGACTTCACCGCCATTCTATTCCCAAAACTTGAGTCAGCAACACTCAACTTTTGTTTTTCTTTTCCAGCGAATAGTGATCCAGATACACAAAAACCGGCTGATTCATGACGGAAAGATGTCATAAATCAGCCGGTTTTTATGGAAATAAGCTCCTTAGCAGTCAGCAATCAGCCACGCAACACCACATTGCGCAGCGAACCGATGCCCTCGACGTGCACGACGGCCTCATCACCCGGATCAAGATGTCCGGAAGCGTTCGGCGTGCCGGTCATGATCACATCGCCCGGCAGCAGCGTGGTGAAGCTCGAAATCGCGGCGATCTGCTCCGGAATGCCATGAATCAGGTTCGCCGTGGTACCTGACGCCATCTCAACATCCTCACCGTTGAGCGTGAACGAGATCTTCGCATCCTTCCAGTCCAGGTCATCACGCGTCACAATCCACGGACCGAGCGGACAGGCGGTATCGAAACCCTTCGCACGTGTCCACGTCGGATCGAGTCCCTGCAGGTCACGCAGCGTCACGTCGTTCACGCAGGTGAAGCCAAGCACATAATCCATGGCCTGCTCCACCGGCACGTTCTTGGCGATGCGCCCCATCACCACGGCGACCTCCGGCTCGAAATTCATGTCGTTGGAGCACGGCGGAATCACAATCGGATCGTCCGGGCCAATCACGGAAGTGCTCGGCTTGGTAAAGATCACCATATCCTCCGGCGCATGCTTGATTTCGGAGTGACCGGCCTCATGCATGAACTGCGCATGCGCCTCGTAGTTTTTGGCCAGACCGTACACCTTCGACGGAATCACCGGCGCAAGCAGGCGGATGCCGTCACCGTCGACCGGAAAGCGCTCGCCGGTCGGCTGGACGGCGGCGCCGGACAGTGGATAACCGTCCAATGCCACCAGATAATCCTTGCCGTCGCTTTCGTCGGTCTGCACGAAAGCGTACTGCGGTACATCATTATGCGAAAAACGTGCGATTCTCATGCCCTTTAGTCTACGCCGGTTCAGACGGCCCGCTCGACTTCGGTGCGCGCCTGGAGATTGAGTCGCATACGCAGGGTACCGACCTCCTGCTCCAATTCGTCGATTCGCCGCACCTGCTGGTAGATCATCAGGTCACGTACATCGACGCTGCCGTCACGCGGGGCAGCCGGAAAGGTGATTGCGCGAAGAGGCGCCTGCGATTGCGAAGGGGACCGGTCCGAAGTCACGGTCTGCATCGACGCGAGCACGTGTGCACTCGCGGCATCCAATCGATCATCATATTGCGAACCGGCCATCGCATCGCTCGAGCTCTTACGCCACCTCGCAAAGCAACGCTCGATGCGCTTGTAACCGATCAGCGCCGGGTCGAGCCCCGCCTCACGGAACAGTTTGACCGGTGATTCGCCGGCATGATACCGCCGCATGCACGATTGCTTGAACGCCTCGGAATAGGTGATTCTTCTCGCCGTGGCCTCGGCCACCGCAGGCAATGTCTTCAGATAGGCGACCTCTTCAGGACTGAACATTCCTCCGCCGTTAGACATGACGACCCTCCTCCGTGCTCCATATGTTCACACCCGGGATCAACGTCGAAAACCGCCTCCGTCTTACCGCCTCGATTATTGCCCGATGGAGTTTATGGTAGATGAAAACAAGTCTCATCTCAAGTGCAATTAACCTATACCCCTAACTCCCTCCTTATTGCTACCAATTCACCTTATTTTTGTTGATTTTTCAACGACTCACCCACCCTAGTCATCAGCATGTATAAAACACCCTAATTCATCACCCTTTCTTAAGATATTTATGTAAATCAATTGACTTATTTACCGTATTCCATATCACTGTGGAACCCAACGGGAAAAACCTTCCCGCACCTTGCCGAACGACATGCAAAGGTGCCGCCCGCGGTTTTCGCAAGCGGCACCTGATCCGGATTTTCGCCCGGAGTTTCCGGTCAAGGCGTTCCGGCAATACCCCCTTCAGTCACATCGTTCGGACGTCAGGACTCGACCAGCGTGTTCCGGGACTTGAGCGCCACGGCCGCGCCGGCACCGGCCAGCAGCAACGCCACGATGGTGAACAGCACGGTTCCCGCGGCACCGGTAAGCGGCAGCTGGGTGATGGACTTCACGTTCTTCACCGTAATCGCACCGTCAGCACCGGAGGTGGCCAGTCCCAGCACGTTGCTGCCGCCAGCCAACGCGAAGGTCGCCTTCTTGGCGTTCTGGTTGATGGAGACCTTGATGTTGAATTCCGCCGGGAACTGCTTGGAATAGTTCAGATCTTCGCGGGTCGCGGTTTCCTTGACGGTGTAGGTGCCTTCCGGCAGGGCGAACACCTTGACCTTGCCGTTTGCGTCGGACTTGATGTCGGCGGAGGCGGTGGCGGCGGTGCTCAGCATGTAGCCGTTGTCGGTAGGCACGAACGTAAGGGTGTTGCCTCGCGCGTCCTTCACATTGAAGGTCACGCCTTCCAGAGCGTTCTCTTCATCGCCGACGCCGATCTTGGTGAATTCGAACTTACCGGTGATGAGTTCGACCTCATCGCCGTCCGTCGAGGTGTTCGGGTCGGTGGCCACGGTTGGCGTATTGGTCACCGTCTCGCTTTCCTTGACTTCTTCGTTGATTACGCCGGTGTACTGCACGTAGATGGTCTTGCCCGCATTCGCGAGGCCGGCCTCGCTGGCCGCATAGTTGCTCAGATCGACCGTGAACTGGTCCGTGCCGTTGCCTTTGAGCTCGTTAGCGGTGAAACCACTGACCACGTAGTTGTTGTCAGCCGGGATCTCGGTTACGTTAACCGTCTCGCCATCGACGGTGATTGTGGAGGAACCGCCTTCGACGTACACCTTGATGTCATTATTGACGGTCAGGCCCACGCCCGGCTTATCCATGATCTTGAACATCGGATCGGCCTTACCCAGCATGTTCGGCAGCTTGACCTGGATGGTGTAGTTCGCGACACTGCCGACGCCCATGGCCTGGGCCTTCTCTTCGGCGGTCTTTCCCGGGGTCGGCGGCGTGTTCGACTTCGCCACGACGGTACCGAGGGTCAGCGGATCACCAGACTTGCGGACGAACTTGGTGTAGGTTGCGCCGTTGGCGGTCACCTGCGTGGCCACGACCGTAGGCACGCCGTTCGTGTCGGTAATCAGATACCAGCCTTCGGTCACGTCCAGGGTGACCGTCGACGCTTCAAGCGCAGCGGTCTTCGTATCGGTCGGGGTCAGGCCGGAAACGACCAAGGCGTCAGCGAATGCGCGCAGCTGCGCGTCGGTGAATGTCGCCACGTACGCGGCCGGATTGTCCTTGTACGGGTCCGGAATCTCACTCACGCCGCCCGCACTCTTCGCCGCAGCCTCAACGGCGGTCTTCGCCGCATCGACGGTGTTGACCTGCACCTTGCTCATGGTCGGCGCGGTGCCCTGCGGATCGGCGAATTCGGCGAACTTGTATGCCTTGAACTCGGAACCCGCGGCCGCGTTCGTCACGGTGATTTCGGCTGCGGTCGTCGGATCGGCCTGTGCGCTCGCAGCGCCTAGGGCCATGCCGGCCAGCAGCGTCGCCGCGGCGGCCACGCTTGCAAAAAGCTTCCTCGCGTTCATGATGAGAAACCTCTCTTCCTTGTAATTGTTGCTTGGGTGTTCACCATTGATTCGAATGTTGTGCGTTATCAGGATTCGTGTCCGGCCGGGGCACCATCGGCTCGGCCGGATGCGTCCGTTCAGTCATTGGTTGCTGCCATCACCCCCATCAGTACAACCGTTTCTTGCCGCTCCAGATGGAGACGATGATTCCCGCCACGACGGCGATCAGACCGAAACAGCCACCAATGAGCAGCCACTGTCGACCGGTGAGGTCACCTGCCGCAGGGAGCGTCGCAACCGAGATATAGCGATTGACGAACGCAGCCGTCAGATCGTCGGCCGGCTGTTGTTTGTCGGCTGCGATGTCCCGGCCATCGCGATCCTTGACCTGCACGACCTGCGTCACCTTCGCCTCGTATTGGCCGGCCGCATTCTTGGCGACGGTGACGGTGACGTGATATTCGGACTTGTCAAAACGCCAACTATGCCTGGCCGCAGGCTGTACTTCCACCACCTTGAAGGTATAGGTGTCGGCACCGTCGTTCAGCGGAGTCGAGAATGTCAGCGGATCACCTGCGGAATCGACGGTGAATGTACCCGGCTTGGAGATATTCGCTTGCAGGTTGCCGATCGAAGTCGTCTGCTTGCCGCCTTCGAGACCTTTCAGCATGGCACCGGTGTTCTGCGCCTTCTGCGTATCCGACGTGATGTCGGTCAGTTCGAAGTCGAAGGATTCCGCATAGTCGTTGCCCTGGGTCTTCTTGCTGAGCTTCACGCCGTCTTGCAGCGTAACCGTGTTGCGTTGATTCTGTACCGTGCATTCGTAGGTTTTCAGCGGCTTCTGCAGGTCGGCGGTCTTGTCGGCGAGCGCCCACAGCTCATTCTTATCGATCGTCACCGTGACGTTCGCGTCGCCGACTTGGGTGTAGCCGTCGACCGCGTCTTCGGTAAGCGTGTATTCGCCTGGCACAAGTTTGACGAAACTGTCGTTCCATTGATTGTCGGCGTTCAACGTCACTGTGAGGTCGACCGCATCGTCGTAGCCTTTGAGGTGCATCTGCACTTCCGTACCGTCGACAGGTTGCACATCGGGCCATTCCTTGGTCACTGCAACGTTGGCGACCGGTATCTGCAGTACCGGATGCCGGTAATTCGCGCAACTCGACCTGTCGTCGGTGGTGTAGCAGACTTGGGCCGTCTTGTTGGACCTGAAGCCGGCCTTGCCCGCCGAAGTGGCTCCGGTATCGGCATCGCCCGTCGCGTCATAGCCGGTCTTCGCATATGTCTGATAGGCGAAGTCGGTCGGTTCCACGTTGTATGACAGCGTATATGTCATGCCGTCCTTGAGCTCGTACGATTCGTTGAATTCGGCCCTGACGATGCCGTTGCCGTTTTCGCTGTACCACAACGCGTAATCCGTATTGAGTACCGGAGCGGTTTCGCCGGCCTTGCCACCGGTGACGTTCAGCGTAACGCCGCTCGTTACCTTGTAGAACGTCTTGCCATCGAACGTTCTCGCAGTGGATTTGTCGTAGGCGATGCCGCTCTGCTTGGCATACTCCGACAGTTCGTCGGTGATGGAGACGCCCGTATACACGTGCTTTTCGGTGATGGTCTTCTGGATATCGTTGAAGATCTGTGCCAGCTGCGTGGCGCTGGAGGCCGAATAATAGTAGTCGCCGGAGGCTCGGTCGCCCAGACTCCGATACCCGGTGGCATTCGGATAATTGCTCGAGATGCCGTGCATGAACTTATTGGCGTTGCTGGCGGACGATACATTCGCCGACGGATTCGCGCCATCGAAAATGCCGATGGAGTACACCGTGGTGCCGGCATT
>OGEQ01000578.1_pt1 | contig 37512 bp, 51 predicted proteins | sample 1570731 | NCBI WGS metagenome assembly OGEQ01 (sample SAMEA2582132, study PRJEB24529) | metagenome | biome: Human gut stool | place: China | collected 2011
TGCGGACCTACGCTCTGCGAACCTAAGCTCTGCGGACCTAAGCTGGGCGGACCTACGCTCTGCGAACCTACGCTCTGCGGACCTAAGCTCTGCGGACCTAAGCTCTGCGGACCTACGCTGGGCGAACCTAAGCTCTGCGGACCTAAGCTTTGCGAACCTAAGCTCTGCGGACCTACGCTGGGCGTCAACCATCAATGTTAGGAACCTGCGTATTATCTCATGCCAATTAAATACTAGTGATCAAAACCGCAATATCGCTTATTACCCAGACTTAAATTTAATCACCGCAGGCTGCTTCTTCGGCACCCTCGACGAACTCAAAGAGAGGGTCGAAGAGGCACACAAGAAGGACAATCCTAGCATCTACGCTAAATATCAAGCTGTCTTCACATTTATTGAGACGGTTTTAGAAATTGAAAAGGGGAATAATCATGAAAGAAAACAATAAACAAGTCGTATTTTACAACGCTGAAAAAGATGGATTTCTTAAAAGTTACAAAGATAGAGAAACTCTAGTTTTCGAAGCAACATTTACTGACCGTTTGAGAGACGCACTATACTTGCCAGTTGAACCATATGAAGAACAAAAAACTGAAATCGACAAACTTGCTGAAGCGTTTGACTGCGAAGTGCTTATCGTGGAAGCTGAATACAATGTAACTAAACCTGGCGGTTCGGACTTTGAACGCACAGCGTGTGAAGAAGTTGCAAAAGACGATATCAAAGCATTTTTGAAATCATTGCTTGATTAAATAATTAGCAGTGGTGGGAGGGTAGGTATTAAACATGGAACAAGAAACTTACAACGCCGAAAACCGATGGCGTAACAAGTACATGAATCTAGGGCGTGAGCTAGGCGAGATTATCAATAGTCAGCAAGACAGAATCTTGTCATTGTCTCACGAAAACAACAAGCTCAAACGGGAGCTTTGGCACCTAAAAAAGTCGAAGGACAGAAAACGGCAAATAACCCCCAAAATTTGAGAATTAGGGGCATATAAAAAGGATATGACATGGAAGAAATGACATTCACGGAGTTGCAGCAAAAAATGCAACTTGAAAAAAAGAAAGAGGGTACAGCTAAGTACGCTTCAAGGCACGTCGAGGACATTTACGACGCTTTTAAAAGTTTGAAATCGAACTGGAGCATTGTCGTCAACTATGATCTAGTCGAATTTTCTGGCAAGACTTTTGTCAAAGCTACTGCAACGGCGTCTAACCGAGAGGAAAAAGAGCAAGCGGTAGCTTTCGCAGAATTGTCTCCGGTACCTATTTTGAAAACTCGTAACGGTGATTTAAAACAAATGAACGAGCCGCAATGGGTGGGAGCCGTGCAATCATACGCCGGCAAGTACGCCATACAAGCACTCTTTGCAATCGGTGAGGAAGATGTGGATCACTTCGAAGTGGCAGAGGAGAGTTTGAGACCAAACCAACCTCACAACCCTCAACTGCATCAAAATAAGCAACCGCAAGCACAACCCCAGCAACAAACCAACCCACAACCTAACTTCATTAGCAACGATCAGCATGACCTTATTATGCAACAAATCAATGAGTTGGCTTTGTTAAGCAACAAAGATTTTGAAGCTATCGGGAACTACTATTTACAGAAATATAAACTCAAAAATTTCCATGAGTTGCTAGTGCCTGGGCTTGAAATTGTGGTCAACGACATTCAAGGGGAAATCAACAAAAGAAGGTGAAACTAGACATGAAAGATGTAACAAACAATTTTCTTGAAACAATCGAACCAATCTATACGCCGGGAACAATTAATTTTGATTTTGACAAATTCGATGCAGCTATCCAAGCGGCAGTTAGCGAGTTATCAGACGAACAACTAGAGCAGCTTGAATATGACCAAGTCTTAAAAGAAATTACCCGTTTCAAAGGGCTTGGGGACAAGCTCGATGACAAACGTAAAGAAATCGGAAAAATCTACAAAGATCCACTCACAGAGTTTGAATCTAAACTAGCGACTTCACTAGAGCCGTTGAATGCACTTCTTGACAAACTACGTGCTAAACGTGATGAAGTCAAAGAACACAAAAAGATGCTGCGAATTGACCACGTTAGATCAGTTTTTGAAAGCAAATGCGAGCTAGCCGGACTAGACAAGGACACATTCAAGGACAAGTACGAGAGCTTTTCTAAAGTCGGTGATTTCATGGATAAGAAAATGAAGCTCAAAAAAGCGACAGAAGAAGAAATCGACGCTCTTGTATTGGCCGAGTATGACCGTCTTGAAGAATACAAGGCTAACCTTAACATGATTGAGGGACAAGCCCTTGACTATGAGCTACTGGCTGAGCCATACACTAGAGCGTTACAGAATGATACACCTCTAGTTGAAATCCTCAAACAAATGAAAAAGGACCGTGATACAGCCGTAGAGCGTAAGCAGCAAGCAGAAGCCAAAGCGAAAGCAGAAGCGGCACGCTTGGCAGAGATTGAAGCCATGGCTCAACAGTCAGCTAGCGAGGAAATCAAAGCAGTCAACGCTGAAACTGGTGAGGTTATCGAAGACACTAAACCAGTCGAGGAAGTACCTAGCAAGCCTGCTGAGCCGTACAAGGTCAATCTTGCTCTTACGTTCCATGGCGGTGAGCAACAGTGGCATCAATTCGCTAAATTACTTGATGACAACTTTGTTAATTATGAAATTCTAGGAGAAAATCAATGATCAATAATGTCGTGCTGGTTGGAAGAACAACCAAAGACCCAGAGCTACGCTATACGCCTAGCAATGTAGCAGTCGCATCTTTCAGCCTTGCTGTTAACCGCAACTTCAAAGACGCTAACGGCGAGCGTGAAGCAGATTTTATCAATTGCGTTATTTGGCGTCAGCAAGCTGAGAATTTGGCTAACTGGGCTAAAAAAGGTGTTTTGATTGGTATTACTGGACGCATTCAGACTCGTAGCTATGAGAATCAGCAAGGCCAAAGAGTGTATGTGACCGAGGTAGTCGCTGAGAACTTCCAAATGTTGGAGAGCCGTGCGGCTCGTGAAGGCAGCAATGCAAACCAAGGCAATACATCGGGAGCGTTTGGCAATGATAACGGCTACGCTGGGCCTTACGGTCAGCAAGCACCGCAACAGCAAGGGCCAAACTTTGCAAGGGATAGCGGGCCTTACGGGAACTCAAACCCTATGGAAATCAGTGATGATGATTTGCCATTCTAAACAGGTGAACTATGAAACTAGAATTTCTATTACCCAGGTCAAAAGCTAAACCTGCTCAAAATCTAGTTATCAACAGTAACGACAGATTTCACTATCAAGCAGAGGGGCGAATGGTCAAGAAACTGCGATTGATAGCAAGAGCAGAAGCAGGACTTAACATTAAGCCGGTATATAGCCCAGATAAGCCTTGTAAAGTGATTGTCACGGTCTATGCACCAACCAGACGAAGATTAGACCCGCCGAACCTATATCCTACTGTTAAAGCCCTTATAGACGGCTTGACGGATGCCAATTTGTGGCCAGACGACAATCACGAAGTTATCAAAATGATGTCGTTTCAATATGGCGGGCTAAGTGGTGAGTCTGGGAAATTTAAGATTGTGTTAGACATTGAAGGAATGTGAAATGAATAGCAGGTATAAAGACAAGTTGGTTGGGGTCTATGCACCGGGCAATTATGGGCATACTAGCGTATTAGATCAGACGCAAGAATTTTCAAGGTGGTTTTGGTCTAACCGCAAGGATATGGATTTGATTAGTGCGAAGTTAGGCATTAACGCCAAGAAATTAAATCGCATTCTAACACTGGAGCAGTTACCAGACAAGGAATTACTAGCAAGGATGATGGAATTATGCAAGTAAAGGAATATGCGCTATATAAGGGTGAGGAATTACTGGCAATGGGAACTAAGCGTGAAATAGCTGAGCAACTAGGCGTCTCACCTAGCACCGTTGGTTACTACGGTACGCCGGTATATGCCCGTAGAACAACGGAGAGAGGAAGGAGATTAGTTGAATTATGACAAATATTAGACTGCAAAATCCATACATGGATGAAACTATCAAGGTGGAAGAAGATTATAAATATATTCTGAACATGCTGAAATGGCTTGAAAGCGGCGATGTGAATTATCTTTATTTACAGCAGATTGAGCCAGAAAAAAGGGTGATTACTATCAGCCCTAAGAATTTCGCAAAGATTGATTATTACGAGGAGGAAGTAGAAGATGAAATATAAAGTAATCGTGTACTACGACAACATGGAAGACAGCGTGCATGTTTTCAACGATAAGAACGACGCTATCAATGAGCTACATCGTTTGAGAGGTGTTAAATATCGAAATTCAAGGATGTATAGAGTAGAAATGGAGCAAACGGATGGTTAGAACGAAATATTTGGAGGTGTCGCAAGGGCTTGATAATTTCGAAGAAATCGATGAATTAATTAACGATTTTATTAAATGTCACCCAGAAATAGAAATCATTGACATTAAATTTCAATCGAACGTGTCAGCGGTAGCAGATAATTATGTTAGTGCAGAATATTATCACACCTCAGCCTTAATCATTTACAAGGAGAACCAACGATGATGAATAAAGATGAAGCAGTACAGAAACTAGCAACAGCAGGGCGCCTATCAATAGCCCACGCAGAAGACCTATATGATTCATTTTTCCCTAAACCAGTAGTATCGCAAGTCGTGGCGGACTGGTATGAGGAACATAAGAATGACTTAAATGAGGATATTTGGGCATATCTTACAAGCTGGGCTGATACGAAATGGGACGAGTTCAAATACTGGATGTACCATACTGGCAGGAACAAAGCCATCACAACCCTCGTCAACATGCACCAGTTTGGCTACGAGGTGAAGGAAGAGACGAAATACAGAGTCAAAATGAAAAGCGCAAGTTACAACGGATACCCTCAATTCCTTTGCAGAGACACTCAAGAAATTTTCTGGGCGTCGGGTACGAGGCATCGTAGAACCCAACACACCCGCAAAGAGCTAGAAGAAGCTAATTTCGGCTGGGTATTCGACTGCGAGGGTATTGAAGTTGAGGAGGTGGACGATGGAAACGATTAAATTCATTTTGGCAGTCTTAGCTGCGGTTTACGCTTTGCGCACGCTGTTTGGAAGAGGGGATTAATTAATGGCACATTTGTTAAAGAAGAAGGCCTCTAAGAAGTGGTACACGGATAGTTTGACTGTTTCAAGCGCTATCTTAGTCGTCAGCCTAGTCATCAACATGCTGTCAGTCTACTACGTTCTGACGGTTCCACGCAGAGTAGAGACGGTAGCTATCCATCGGGTAGATAATGCTGGTTCTGAGATGCATGGCAAGGTTACTGGCAAATCTATGGTCGGAAAACTCTATACGCTCGATTGCGGGGCCTACGGTAAGTTTCTGGTAAGCAAAGAGCAGTACGACAGTGTGAATGTTGGGGATGACATCCCTAGCTATTTGAAAGGGAGAGGAAATTAAGATGACAGAAATTATTAAACCACCAAACTACTACGAGCCTGATTGGAAAAATGCAAGATATGGCTCATTGGAAGAACTTAAAGAGTTGTTACTCTACAAGCGTATCGTGAAATGGGATAAAGACTTTCTGTTACTTGAAGATGGCACAAGGGTCACTATTGAAATGTCTGAAAGTGATTGTTGTGCTTATGCGGGAGGGGAGTTCAAAGATGTCAAGCTAGACGCTATTATCACCGATATTAAAATTGGTGAACAAGTAACAGATAAAAGTGATTCGGGAACATCAGAAAGTAAGAACACAGTCACTATTTATCATAATCAAAATCCCATAGCATTAGCAGAGTGCGAGGCGGATGATGGTAATGGTGGATTTTACTACAGTGTAGGCTCTCTAGTGATTGGGGGCATTCATTTCCCAGTAGTCGAGGCTTAGCAGAGGTGAGCTCATGAGCGTGAAATACAAATATTCCGGATTGACCGAGGAATTATATCAACGCTTGGTCAATGAACATGCGGCACTGAGAGAGACGCACAAAAAGGGCTCTTATAAACAGTTCTTTCAAGATGTGAAACAGTGCAGTGAAGTACAAGCTCGCATCATATATCAAGCCTTTAACAGCGCAGTCGTTGAGCGTGCGAGGATATCGCCAGCGACTGTCGACAGGTTAGAAGGCATTATTTCTGATGAATTATTCGACGACCTTCAAGACTATCTGTCTACTAATTACACAAGAGGGAAAACCACGCGCCCAGTGTTGGAGAAAACCAACGCAGGACTGCCAGAGGAACTGTTCAAACGGTTCCAGAAGGAAGTGGAAGGATTACGCAAGGAACACCCTAACGATTTAAACAACTATATTAGATACGTTAAAGGCTGTGATAAAAAAGCAGCTAACAACACCCAAAGCGCCCTCAATTGTTGCTATGTGGAAAAAGCCGCTCTAACACCGTTGAAAGCTATTCAAATGGAAGGACTACTTTCAAGAGAGCTATTCAGCGAGATTATCGATTATGTCTTCAATAACTATGAATGGGCCGAGAGATTGGACAATGAAGTTGATCGCATCATTCTTAAATATAGAACTAAGGGCAAGGTAGGTCGTAATAAAGCAACGGTCAGAAAAGCCCTATATACAGCCTACGCACTAGGCGTGTAGCTAGAACGGTCTACGAGGGTTCGACTCCCTTGCTAGCTATTACCAGTAAATAAGAAATTAGAATCGAGGAATCCTTTTTTATTTCGTTCACTAATCTAAAGCGTCTTACTGGTGGCGTGATTATTCAAGGCTCTATGCCTGCAAAAGATATAGGTCAGAAATCTCCATAATTCTTTTATTATTTCAAATCGAAGGAGAAAAACTCCAAAAAATGATTTCACTATATCGTAGGCTGCCAAGGGTTCGACCCCCTTGCCAGTCATTAGTCTGTCAAAATACACTAAAAAAATGAATATAGATTTTTAGTGGCTTGGACACTTTTAACACTTTTTCAATACCGGACAAGCTGACAGACCTTGTCCAAACAAAACCAGCAAATTTTAAGAAAAAAGGATGTGAAACACCCTCTTTCTTATTGATATCGCATTACAAAATAAAAGCCAAAGGCCTTGCTGGTGTCGATGGCTAGGAAGGAGGCGACAACAAGGCTCACAAACTCAATCTTTTCATATCTCTTAATACTTGAGCCGGAAAAAATAAAAAAAGACCGACACAATGGCCGGCACTCTTTGAAAGTCAACACTACTATTATACCAGAGAGGGCAGAACAATGCTATTGCCGGAAATTGATGAAAAAGCAACTATCAAACGTTGCAAGCGAAAACTTCGAGAATATCCACGCTGGCGAGAGATTGCACACGACGGAGCTGAGCAGAAGATCACACAAGAGTTTACTTTTATGCCCAGAGGTGGTAGCGGAGTGAGTAGACCAGTGGAAAATATTGCAGTTAGGCGTGTCGATGCAATGAACGAGCTTGAAGCCATAGAGCAAGCAGTTAGCGGGCTATATCGTCCAGACTATCGCAGAATACTGATAGAGAAATATCTGGAATACCCAACGAAACCAAACTGGCAAATCGCCCAAGCAATCGGATTTGAAAGAACAGCGTTTCAAGAATTACTAAATAATGCTATCCTAGCATTTGCAGAATTGTACAGAAATGGTCAATTAGTCGTAGAATGTTGATGTTTCGGTATTTTGACGGATAAAGCACGGTATCTTACAAGTGTTTAAAGTGGTATTATTATATTATCGAAGAAAAACGGAGACAACTCATTTTGTGGGTTGTCTTTTTCAGTATCGGAAAGGAGTTGATGGAAAAATGGGATGACCGAGAAACAAATGAAGTTTGCCGATGAGTACATCATCAGCCTAAATGCTTCGCAAGCATATAAGAAGGCTTATCCTAATATTAAGAACAATGATGTTGCAAAGGCTAATGGAAGTAGACTGCTTGCTAAAGCTAACATCAAGGCTTATATAGACGAGCAACTTGAAAAGTTGAAGTCAGAACGTGTTGCGGATCAACAAGAGGTCATGGAATTTCTCACATCCGTAATGCGTGGTGAGGTTGAAGAACCCCTGCTTGTTCTCGACGGCGAAGGCATGCAGCGTATTGCTCAAGCCAAACCAAACGTCGCTACCCGTCGAGCTGCGGCAGTTGATATCGGTAAGCGTTATAGAATGTGGACAGATAAGGTCGAAGCCGATGTAACGCAAGATATCAATATTAATGTCGGTGAATGGAATGACGATTAATCTTGACATCAACCCAAGTAGGGTGTTTAATCGGCATATCTATGAGCATTTGTTTGATTATGACACTTTCACAGAAGTACACTATGGCGGAGCATCAAGCGGTAAGAGCCATGGGGTTTTTCAGAAGATAGTCCTTAAAGCTCTTAAAAAGTGGGACAAACCCCGTAAAATATTGATATTGCGAAAAGTAGGCTCTACTGTTCGTGACTCGGTATTTGCGGACGTTCAAGCAGCCTTATCTTATTTCGGGGTGCTTAATCTATGCAAGGTTAACATGAGCGCATTCCGAATCGAATTGCCAAACGGCGCTGAGCTGATTTTTAAAGGGATGGATAACCCAGAGAAAATCAAGTCTATCAAAGGAATTTCTGACGTGGTTATGGAAGAAGCGTCAGAATTTACGCTCGATGATTACACGCAGCTGACGCTTCGCTTGAGGGATAAAGCGCACAAGCAGAAACAAATCTATTTGATGTTTAACCCCGTGTCTAAAGCTAACTGGGTATATAATGCGTTCTTTGTGAAGAACCCTAAGAATACAGTGGTTTACCAAACAACGTATAAAGATAATCGATTCCTGGACGACTTGACCAAGGAGAATATCGAGGAGTTAGCAAATCGAAACGAAGCCTATTACAAAATCTATGCTTTAGGTGAGTTTGCGACACTCGACAAACTAGTTTTTCCAAAATACGAAAAGAGATTACTTAACAAGGACGAGCTTAAACAGTTGCCGTCCTTGTTTGGTCTTGATTTTGGATTTACTAACGACCCGACGGCTTTCATGCACGTCAAAATAGACAGAGAAAACAAGCGGCTATACATCCTAGAGGAATACGTCAAGAAGGGGCTGCTTAACAACCAGATAGCAGAAGCTATAACTAGTCTTGGCTATTCAAAAGAGGTGATTATGGCTGACTCAGCGGAGCAGAAGTCTATTGCTGAACTGCAAACATTAGGCTTGCGTCGGGCTATTCCAGTAGATAAGGGTAAAGGTTCGGTATTACAAGGGATTCAGTTCTTGCAGCAGTTCGACATCATTGTCGATGAAAGATGTGTCAAGACGATTGAGGAGCTTGAGAACTATACATGGCAGAAAGATAAACATACAAACGAGTACATCAACAAGCCGTGTGATAGCTATAACCACTGTATCGACGCTATTAGGTACGCACTGCAAAATCTTATCTTCGTCAAGGATAGACAGGACGTAGACGCTAAGATTAGACGGGTTAACAAATTGTTAAGGAGATAGAATGACGAACACAACACATAGTGCTGACGATATTTTGCATGAAGGACAGTACATTCCTAGATCATACCAATTCGAGCGAGATATGGAGCCGACTAGCTTACAGAAACGTGAAGATTTTCTACATTTCCCAAAAGAAGCTAATACTCACTTCATGGCTCAGTCAGCAGACGACCTTGTGGACACGTTCCAAGGGCGTGAGAAGTTAGAGAAGATGGTAGCTCAGTTCCAAGACGAACAGATAGACCGCTTGAATATCCTAGAGAGCTACTCAAACGGGAATAACTACACTATTCTAAATGGGCGTAAGCGATTGGAACCAGAGAAGGCTGACTATCGCATTAGGCATGACCTGGGCGGACAAGCTAGCCGTTTCTTTACTGGGTACACAGTGGGGCAGCCTATTTCAATCGGTGCCGCTGACACCAACAGCGACTTGACGGCTATTGACGATTTTAATGCTTACAACGACATTGAAGCCCTTAACCGTGAATTAGTCTATGACGCTTCACGATTTGGGCGAGCGTTTGAGCTGCACTACTATGACGAGTTTGGCAATCCCGCAGTAGTCTTGATTGACGCAAGGGAAATGTTCACTATTCGTAGCGCAGACGTCCGAAAGGATATCGTTGCGGCCGTCCATTGCCCAGTGTATGACGGTGAGATGTTTGTCACAGTCTACACAGATAGCAAGATTGTTGGTTATGATCCAAACTGGCAGGAAATCGAACGCAAAGAAAACCCGTTCGGAATGGTGCCAGTGGTGGAGTGGCAGAATAACCGTGAGCGTTCTGGAGATTGGGAGAAAGGTATTCCAATCATTGACGCTTACGATGCAGCGGAATCTGACACGGCTAACTATATGTCAGACCTTAATGATGCCATGCTTGTTATCAAGGGAGATGTTGAAAGTACAGGGATGAATGCGTCTGACGTTATGAAAATGAAACAAGCTAACGTGTTAGTGCTTGAAAATGGTGTCGGACACAACGGACAACAAACGCCGCTAGACGCCGGCTATATCTACAAGCAATACGATGTGAGCGGTGTCGAAGCGTACAAGTCACGTCTGATTAAAGACTTCTTCCGCATTGTCGGGTTGCCTAATTTGCAGGACGACTCAACATTTTCAGCTACGTCTGGGATTGCTATCCGCTATAAGCTGGTTGACTTGCAACAAGTTACAGCCGTAAAGCGTGGGTTCTTCGTTAAGGCGCTCAGACGACGCTATAAATTGCTTGAGCTACTGTCTAACAATCTCAAGGGTATCGAACCGGTGGATGCTGACATGTTGACATTCACGTTCCATGAGAACTTACCGACAGACGTATGGGCTGAGATTCAATCAGCTATCAATTCTGGCATGGAAATCTCACAAGAAACACTTATGGAATCAGCTAGCTTCACCGATGCACGCAAAGAGAAGAGCCGTTTGCTCAAAGAGGGTGGCGCTACTGATTTAGAAGTTAGTCAGATTGTAGGTACTGAGGATGATGACGAATAATGAACGCTACAATGCTGAACGAAAAGCACAATCAGACCTAATCAAGCGTGACATAGAACGGGACAAAGTCTTAAAAGAGCTCTATCAAACGTCTTATAATCGTATGCAAAGCCAAATAAACGGTTTTTACATGCGATATGCCGACAAAGAGGGACTGAGTCGTGCCGAAGCTATGAAGCGAGCTAGTGAGTTTGATGTCACTGAGTACAAGGACCGAGCTAGGAAGGCGGTAGTTGAGAAAGATTTCTCACACGGAACTAACCAATGGTTAAGACTGTTTAACCTCAAAATGAAAGTCAGTCGCTTGGAGCTGCTCAAAGCAGAATTAAGGCTTGAAATAGCTAGTCTTATATCAGACGTTAACGAAGTCTTTGATGAGGCACGTGAGAGTGAATACTTAGCTGAGTTTAAGCGTCAAGCGGGCATCTTGGGGAATTCTGCCATCAATGCAGTAAGTCGCATGAGAGCGATTTTAGACGCTGATTTTTACGGGCAGAATTTTAGCCGTAGAGTCTGGGGCAGAAACGGCCTTCAAGCAAATATGCAGAAGGATGTGTTTAGCTCGTTAGCACGTATCTTCACCGACATGGACGGTTTTAAGCAGGAACGGCAGCGATTAGCTAAGAAATATAACACAAGCCAGTCCAATGCCCAACGGCTACTCAAGACCGAAATAGCTCGCATTAATGCTGATACAGAGTTGATGATGTTAAAAGAAAATAACTTCACACATTTAATCTATGTAGCAGAAAGCGGGGCTTGCGATATCTGTAAACCTTTAGATAAGAAAGCCATACCGATTAATAAGGCAGAAAAAGGGGTTAACATGTACCCAATGCACCCCAACTGTCGATGTTCAGCGTATGGGCACATCAAAATGGAATATAAAGCTGGTGGCAGCACTCTTGATGAAGAAGCTGTTAACGGCGTTTGGGGTGAATAACCCCCCTTGTCCAGACCGTGCTGAGGACATTAAAAGCTGCATGAGTTCGTCGAGGTTGGACGTTAAAGCGTAAAGAAAGGAGCCTATCATGGCAGAAAAAGAACTTGAAACAGTTGAGAATCCTCAAGAGGTTGAAGCTAGCCAACCAGAAAAAGAGGAGAAAATGGTGTCTGTTGCTGAAATGCAGCGTAGACTCAAGCAGATGGAAGAAAAACATACTCTTGAAATTGCTGATATGCAAACCGGTATTCAATCTCAAATCGAAGAAGCCGTTGCTAAAGCTAAAATGAGCGAAGAAGAACTTCAAGAGCTGCAACAGAAACAGCGGGATAAAGAATTCGAAGAAGCCCAGAGCACAATTGCAGCACTTCAAGCTCAAATCGCTCAACGTCAAATGCAGGATGTCGCTATTAAAGAGCTCGAAGCTCAAGGCGTTCCTGTTAATGAGTCGACGCTTGCTTTCGTTGTAAAAGGCGACGAAGAAGCTACCAGGTTAGCTGTTTCAAACATGGCTAACATCTTAAACTTGCAGAAACGAGAAGAAGCAAAAGCTCTCCCACCTCGCACTAGTGGCGGAGAGGAAGGGCGTTCTCATCGTGGAAAAGACAAGTTTGACAAAGCCAAAATCACTAATTTCTAATTTAAGAAAGGAGAGCGCATGGCTCAACAAAAATTTAATCCAGACACAGTCCTATTGTCTGATTCTCTTGGGAAAGAGGTCACATCAGAACAAATCACTGATCTATTCACTGACGAACTCGTTAAAACTTCAAAAGTTATTCAGCTTGGCCAAAAAGTTGAAATGGACGGCAAAATGGTCCGCAAAGGAGTTGAAGTTGGTCAATTGACAGACGCTTACTTTGTTGGCGAAGGTCAAAAAATCGGTACTGCAAAAGTACAAACCAAATCTTACGTCCTTGAATCTCGTAAATTGGCAGTTATCTTGCCAGTTACAGAAGAAGTCCTCAACTACACTTGGACTGACTTCTTTGAGTCAATCAAAGATAAGATTGTTGACTTGTTTAACAAGAAAATCGACGGGGCAGCATTCCTCGGTTTGTATAACAACCCATTCGGTGCCAATGTTTTGGCGTCTGCTAAACGTGCTCAAAACATCGTATCTGGGGATATCAACCTTAATAACATCTACGATGTGGAAGATAAGTCAGAAAAAGAACCTAACGCATTCGTTGGACACCGCACTATTAACCGCACACTTCGTGGGATCGTCGACAATGTTAACGGTGGTCAACACATCTTCACTAAACCAGCTAACCCTAACGCAATCGGTGAGCTTGATGGCCTTCCATATTCTCAACTTCAATTGCAAGATGGGCAAACTTACCCAGCAGGTACATTGATCACTGGTAACTTCAATGGTTTGGTTTACGGTATTCCAAACGGTACTAACTTGCGTCTTAAAATCGCAGACCAAGCTACTTTGTCTAAAGTTCAAAATGATGGCACAGTTGATTCTGGTGACGTTCACTTGTTTGAACAAGACATGCAAGCACTTCGTGCAATCTTTGAAATTGCCGTAGCGATTCCAAACGACGAAGCATTTGCAGCGATCCAACCAGTAGGAGTCTAGTCAGGAGGTTTAAATGACCTATAAAGCTAAGATTACATTCCGAGACTTGCAAGATAACGAGTATATCTATCAAGTCGGGGAAGTTTACCCACGAGAAGGCTATGAGCCATCTAAAGAGCGTGTGGCAGAAGTTCTTGAAAAAGGCGGTATCGAACAAGTCGAGCCGCCAAAAGAACTTACAGTCAAGGAGCTCAAAGCAAAACTTGATGAAGCTGGTGTCGAGTATGACGCCAAAGCGAAAAAAGCAGATTTAGAAGAACTTCTAAAGGCTGCGGAGGAGGTCTAAAATGAACGATATCCAACTTGAGAAGATTAAACGTCGGTTGGGTATCGACGTTGAAGACGATCTTGAGGATGAATTGATTGAAGACTTAGTCAACGACGCCGAGAGTTATTTCAAAGCATTAGTCGGAACAACCGAGATTGACAAGAGATATCACTTCATCATCGAAAATGTTGTTTACAAGCTCTATGGTCGTAAGGGGTCAGAAGGTGTCAAAACCGAGAACGTAGACGGCTATTCAGTCACCTATGAAGATTGGGACGACATGTTCAAGCCTTACAGAAAGATTCTGGATAAAGATTTTGGCCTAGATGGCTCGTTAGCTCGAAAAGGTAAGGTGAAGTTCTTATGAAAACACCACACCGCATTAAGCTAGTGAAGCAAGGTGTTTCGACTTATAACCCGATTACTGATAAGCACGAAGAAAAGGCACAGTCTAGCAAGATTGTGCCTTGTTTAGTCAATTTTATTGACCAACAGCGTGCATTTGAAGCCTACGGGAGTAGGTCGGACGTGGTCATGATATGCAGATTCAATCAAGAGCAGAAGCCGTTTGACTATGCTCTATATGAGGGCAAGAAGTATTATCCTATCGAACGCATTGACGCACCGATAAAAGGGGCAATCCGATTGAAGCGAGGTGAGCTAAATGGCTAACTTTTCGATTGAATGGCGTGGGGATTTGGAACTTGCTGCTGCATTAGGGAATGCAAGCGCAAAAATGAGAACCCAAGCTAACAATGTTTTAAAAAATGCTGGCGAAAAAGGTACTAATATTGCTCAAGGGAAAGCTCCGGTAGATACCGGCTTTTTAGAAAGTAAAATCACCGGCCTCCCAAAAGGCGATGAGTATCACATCCATTCAGCTGCCTCTTATAGCGGCTATCAAGAATATGGGACACGTTATCAGCCGGGGACGCCATTCATGCGCCCTATGATGACAGAAATCGAGCCTTATTTCACAGACCAAATCCGAAAAGTAATGGAAGGAGCCTTTAAATGACACCTAGCCACGACTTATTCAGAAATCTATTTGCTATTGCTAGTGAGAAACTGGCAACTTACGACTATTTACCCGATTCATCCGCAAGCTATCCTTTCGCTTTCGTTGGTGAGAATAGCTCAGCACCTACGCTCAATAACGACAATTTTGGAACGATAAGACAAACCGTCCATATCTACGGGACTAGAGTGCAGCGTGCAGAGCTAGACGCTCACTGTCAAACGTTGGAACGAGCTAGCGAACGAATCAAAGGGTTTGAATACAACTTATTAAAAACTGGTACAGACAAGCAAGTTTTACCAGATAATACAGACATCCAGCCATTGATACACATTGTGCTGGATTTTTCATTTACATATACCAAAAAGGAGGAATAAATGGCAGAACTTATTTTGGGTAAAGATCTAATGGTCTTCTTCCGTCGTGTGAAAGACCAAAAGACGCAAGACGCTGCTAAGGTGCGTTTCCAAACAGAACACACTTTCAATGCTGAAAAAGAGGTTGAAACTACCAAAACTAAAGACGGTACGGTTAACTCAATTTCAGACGGTGAAGTATCTGGGGAATTCGTATCACTTGCATATCGTGAAGATGGCGCTACTACTGAGATGTGGCGTGAAATGCGTAAATGGTTTATCGCCTGCGATAAAGTAGAGTGCTGGCAAGTTGACCTTGCTTCTAAACGTGCTGCTGGTGGCAAAGATGTCTATGACGTTGAATATTACCAAGGCTATCTTAAGAACTTTGAAATCGCAGCACCCGCTGACGACAAAGTGGAGCTTTCTTATGAGATGGCTATCGATGGTAACGGTATTATTTCAACTGACAGCTTGACAGAAGCTCAGAAGAAAGCAGTTGCAAGCGCTCAATACGACTATCACACTCTTGCTAAAGAAGACGGCCTAACGACATCTATCTAGTCTAACTGCAGGGGCTTTGTGCCCTTGCTTTTTTTGTATAAAGGAGAAATAAAACATGATTCTATCTATCAACGGACGAGACTTTAATTTGATTTTCGGACTTGCGTTTTTACGTGAGATCAACAAATTGCACTCAGCAGAGCTTGAAGGCATGAAGACCGGCTACGGAGCTATGACATTGATTTCGGCGGGTGTCGCTATCAATGACCCGTTAGCATTTGTGGATATCATTAAAGCTGGTACGATTACGGCGCCACAAAAGCCAAGTGATGCTGACATTGAAGCCTATCTTGCTGATTTGATTGACAAAGGTAAGTACAAAGAGACAATCGACTCTATTATTGACGAGTTAAAAGCGTCATCCCTACTCAAACTCGCAATGAACGTTCAAGAGTAGGGCACAGTCAACCAGATTATGATTTTAGCTATGACGACGCAATGGCTCTATTAATTGCAAGGCACGGCATGAGCTACGTAGAAGCTGCTAGGACGACACTTGTTGAATTTGAGGTGTACAATACCGCCTACGCAATTAAACAAGAGGACATCCGTTTTAACGCAGCAATTCAAGCATGGTATAACCAGACCGTCCAAGCTACCAAAGGCAAGGGCAAAAGCGTTCGCTCAGCTTACAGGACCTTTAATGAGTTTTATGACCATGAAAAAGAGTTCAGTAAGATATTCAAGCCAGAGGACACTGCGCCTAGAAGTCGAGCGCTCTCGTTAGCTGATAAGAATAGAATCATCAATCAACAAAAGAAAGGGGGTAGTTAATGGGAGCATCTTTTGACGTTACGGCCATACTTCGTGCCAACTCAAGCGATTTCACTAATGGTGTCAACGCTGCCAAGTCTGCCCTTGCTGATTTGAGAAGTCAGTCTGGGGGCATGCTCGCTCAAGTTGGTAGCAGTTTGAAGTCAGTCGGGAGTGCTATGCAGTCAGTCGGAGCTGGAATGACTACAGCTTTCACACTTCCGATGGTCGGTGGTCTGACGGCTGTAATCAAAGGTTATGCAGACCTTGAGCAATCTTTGGGTGGTGTATCAACATTGTTCAAACAGAATGGTTCAAGCGTCAACACCCTTGCTAGAGACTACGGCATGACCAGACAGCAAGCCCAAGCGCTCTACAATACAATGGACCGTGAGGGAACCAACGTCATCGAGAATGCCAATCGAGCCTATAGGACGGCTGGTGTGTCTGCTAACCGCTATATGGAGCAGGTAACATCGTTCTCAGCTACCTTGCTACAAGGTTTAGGCGGAGATACTGCCAAGGCTGCAAAATATGGCGATAAAGCCCTTGTCCAAATGTCAGATAATGCGAACAAGTTCGGTACTAACATGACGGACATTCAAAACGCTTATCAAGGTTTTGCAAAAGACAACTATTCAATGCTGGATAACTTGAAACTTGGTTATGGCGGTACCATGTCCGAAATGGCTCGTTTGGTCAATGAGTCTGGTGTCTTAAATGGTGAATTTGAAGCTACGGCTGACAATATCCGTGATATCCCATTCCATACCTTGATTGATGCCATCGGTATTACTCAAGATAGGCTCGGTGTTACTGGAACAACTGCAAAAGAAGCGAGTACAACCGTGTCCGGTTCGTTTAATTCCATGAAGGCTGCCGCTGAAAACTTAGTGGCCGGTCTCGGTAATAACGAAGCTAATATCAAGCAGCTAATGGAAAACATGAAACAGACTATCATCACATTTAAAGACAATGTGGTGCGTGTTCTAGGCACTATCTGGGACAATCTGCCAGTTGACGGCTGGGTTAAATGGGCAGCGCTTATCGTTGGAGCAGCGGGGCCTATTATCGCAATACTTGGGACCTTAATCATTTGGGTCGGAAACGTCGTGTCTGCATTAAGCACAATCGGCGGCGCCATCAGTTCGCTTGCAGGGTTCTTCTCAAGCGGCGCAGCAGCAGTAGAAGGTTTTTCGATGGCTTTCGAAGGCGGTGAAGCTATGATGGTTTCATTTGGTAGTGCTGCCAGTGGGGTTTCGGCTGCAGCTCTTGCAGCATTCGCCGGGATTGCGTTAGCTGTCGGAATGGTAGTAGCTGCGCTTATTGATCTATGGAATAATAGCGAAAATTTCCGTTCGCAAGTCATTGCAATTTGGGAAACTATTAAGAGTGCGATTACTAACGCCGTTCAAGCCATTGTGTCGTTTGTCATGTCAATATGGGGCCAGTTGACTTCCTTCTGGAATGAAAATCACGCCTTAATTATGCAGACGGCAACGACTTACTGGAATATGTTCAAGGGCATGATTGAAAACGTCATGAACGCAATTCTTCCAGTGGTTCAAACTGGATTGAATTTGCTAATTACACTGTTCTCGACAAGCTGGCAAATGATTACGACTGTTATTTCAACAGTCATTGAAGTTATTTTAAATATCATCAAGATGGGGATGCAGATTCTGCAAGGTGACTGGTCTGGAGCGTGGGAAACGTTTAAAACCATCTTGTCTACTGTTTGGGAAGGCATCAAGTCGCTTGTTTCAATCGGTATCAATGCTATCGGCCCAATTATCCAAGCGGGGATTCAGTTCATTCTTGCTATATGGAATGCAGCGTGGGCATTGTTAGCTGTTCCATTCCAAGCGCTTTGGGCGTTGCTTCAATCTATCGCTGGTGGGGCTATGTCTGCCATTAGTGGTGTTATTAGCGCTGGGATTGCTGTGATCCAGTCCATTTGGTCAGCAGCGTGGACGGTTATCCAGACTGTCTTTTCAACGGTTTGGAATACAATCATGTCCATTCTGTCACCTATCATGGCTGGTATCTCAAGCGTTATTTCAAGCACGCTTTCAGCTATCAGTGCAATTTGGAACGCTATCTGGACTGGAATTCAAGCTGTTTTAGCTGGTGTATTGGCTGCTATTGTCGGATTGGTGACCGGTAACTTCTCACAAGTTCAATCAGCTATCACATCGATCATGTCTGCTATTCAAGCAACTATCAGCGCAATTTGGAACGCTATTTTGTCGCTTATCAGTAGCGTATTGAGTGCAATAGCTAGCACTGTATCAAGTACATGGTCAGCTATCCAGTCAATTGTTTCAAGTGCTATGAGTTCCGTTCAGAGCATTATCAGCTCAGCTTGGAGTGCTGTTAGATCAGCAGTATCAAGCGCCATGAGCTCAATCCAGTCGGCTATCACTAGCGGATTTAGTGCCGTTGTATCAGCGGTAACAAGTGCTGGTCAGCGTATCATTTCAGCGGTTCGTTCAGCGTTCAGCGGTGCACTTAGTGCCGCCCGTGGATTCGTTGGGCAAGCTGCAAGCGTCGGTGCTAACCTTATTAGCGGGTTCGTTAACGGCGTAAAATCCGCAGCTGGGAAGCTGATTTCAGCGGTTAAAGGTGCTGTAAGTAATGCTATTAACGGAGCTAAAGCCTTGCTTGGTATCAAATCACCATCCCGTGTATTCCGTCAATTCGGTATCTATACGGATAAAGGTTTCATCATCGGTATTGATAGCAAAGCTGACCAAGTGGCCCGTTCAATGCGCTATATGGCTCAAGGTGCTATCGACGCATTCACTGGTCAAGATATCAACGGAGCTATCAATGATGAACTTGGTAGCATGGACGGTCAGCTAGGTCGTTTGGCAGGGTATGACCCATCCGTTTCATTCAATGGCGGCAAGATGTCAGTTACCCAACAAGCAGCGGATATCGTCCTTAAAATGGGCGATGCGACTTACAGAGCATTTACTAATGACATCACTAACACTCAATCAATGGAATTAATGCTTGATAACTATTAGAGAGAAAAGAGGTTTTAGCTAATGTATGATTATGCTTCATTGAAGCGCACGGAATCAACGGTGCTGCAAAGAGCGCCGGTTGATAACATGCGTATCAACGGGACACCTATAGAAGATATCATCCAAGGATATCGACAGCTTACAGTCAAAGGTCGCTCGTTGCTCAATCGTGAAATTTCAACTACTCGTGTTCCTGGACGCCGTGGTGTCTGGGTGGACAGCGTTAATGACTCAGAGCGTGAGATTGAAGTTAAGTATCAGTTAACGACAGTTACCAGTCAAGTCATGAGGACCTCTTTCCGAGAGCTCAACCGCATTTTGAGAGAAGTAGGCCCTAGCGGCTATCTCGAAGTAACCTTTGACGATGAGCCGGATTTCACTTATTACGCTATTTTCAAAGAAGCGGACGAAGTGGAGGAAGACAGGCTTTCAATTATTAGCAGTTTTGTCCTGTTAGTGCCAGACGGCTATAAAAAACGGGTTCCAGAGCGTTCTAGCGATGTTGTTTATCTAACTTACGCTAAGAAGGTAATACCCGAGAAGATTGTAGCCATGACATCGACAGCGGCAACAGAATTTGAAATTATCAACGGTCAAACCAAGCTATCGTTTAAGGGTAGCTATGCAGCTAATAAGGAAATCGTCATTAAATTTGGCACCGAAGAAGTGACTGCTACTTATGATGGTCGCAATATCCTAAGTGAATTGCAGCGATTTAGCCCGCTTGAGCAGTTTTTTGTTAAAGACGGGGACCGATTGACTGGTAAAAACGTGACTATTCGGGAAGTACAGTGGAGGGATGAAAGTCTATGATCTATTTATTCGATAAGGACGAAAAACTTATCAAGATTATTCGTAAGCCCGCAATTAAGACGGCTTTGCAAAAATTTAGCCTTACCACTGAAAATTACATTTCAGACCGCTTGACTGTCGAAATGAAAGCCTTGAAGGATGACGAACTGGCAAAACTGGAATACATGGCTATTCAGTCAATCGACGATACCCATAAATTCCATTACTTCTATATTGCCCAAGGTAACACCAAAGGGGATATCACAACGCTTATCGGTGTTCAGTCTGGCATTGAGGAGCTACGCAAGACAGTCGTTTATGACAAGCGCCCGACAGACCAACGTGCTAGACCGGTTATTGAATGGCTTTTAGCTGGGACGAACTGGTCCCCTCGGTTTGTTGCTGAAACAAACCCAAAGAGTACCAATTTCTATTACATTTCCACATTTGATGCTTTGAAAAAAGTGTGCAAGGTGTGGGGCTTAGAAATGCAGTTCTTTGTTGAAATGAACGGCAGTCAGATTGGTGCTAGATACATTGATTTCAAGCGCAAAATAGGTGAAGCTGTCGGAAAGCGTGTAGTTTACGGGCATAACGCCCTTGAAATTCTGCAAGAGGTTGAGAAGACAAACTTATACACTGCCTTGGTAGGGCGTGGAAAAGGGGAACAAGTCAGCTCAGCGGAAGATACCGGAAAAGACGCTGATGGGTATGGTCGAAAAATCAACTTCGAGGAAATTGTCTGGTCTAAAGCAAAAGGAGACCCGCTAGACAAGCCCCTTGGTCAGAAATACCTTGAAATTCCAGAAATGACCGCTAAATACGGCATTAAACAACCAGACGGCAAGATGCGCCCTAAGATTGGCTTTGTCGAATTTAGCGAAGAAGAGGATAAGAACGAGCTTATCAAGCAGACTTACGAGGCTTTGATTGAGTCATCAAGACCTAAACTGACACTTAAAACGTCAACAGTGTATCTTAAAGGTGTCCAAATTGGCGATACTATTCGAGTAGTCCGACATGACAGGCACCTTGATTACGATACACGCATCTTTGAGATCACGTTCAATCGCTTAAACAATGAATCTAGCGACATTAAGCTAGGGGACAGAGTTAGCGAAAGCAACGATGCGAAGGTACAGAGTGCCGTCAGCAAAGCTCTTGATGAGTTTAAAGCTGGTGAGTTCACTGAGTTTGTCAAAAAGTTGCCAGAGTTTATCCCGTCAGCTAATGGTTTCAACCATAACTGGTACACAAGCACTGACCCAACAGAATCACATCCAGGGCAAGTCTTAATCAATGATTCTTGGTACAAACCGGACCCAGAACACGAAGGACACACTATCATGTATCGCTGGACCGGTGAAATGTGGCAAGAGGTTTTGAGAACGTGGGACGGAACGGGGCTGCAAGACAAAATCAAAAAAGAATTTGAAAAAGTCGCAGCCAGCATGGCTAAACAACAATCTGAACATGACCGAGTGGTTGCTGAAATCGCAGCCAAGGCTACTAATGCAGAAACGCTAGCTAGTTCAGCAAAATCGACTGCAGAAGACGCTTTTGGTCGTCTAAATGACATTAAGAGTGAAGCTATCGCAGAAGCTCGTTACTTGGACAGCGTTGAGCGTGCAGAAACAGAAAAGAAGATTGCTGCATCTAAAAAAGATGCACTTTCAGAAGCCGTCAAACTAGTCGATAACGCTAAAAGTACGCTAAACACGGACTTATCCGAAACTGAAAAGAAAGTAGAAGCCTTAAAAGGTTCTATCGGGACATTGTCAAACGACACGTCAGTGCAGTTTGCCAAAATCAATAACACATTGATTTCAGTAGCTAGCAAACAAGATGTCGACAAGGTCAGTCAGCGTGTGTCTAATGCTGAGACGATTTTGACGCAACAAGCTGGACAGATCTCAGCCAAGGCTAGCAAAGAGGACGTTAATGCTGTTTCTGGGCGTTTAAACAAAGCTGAGAGCTCGTTGACAGTGCAAGCTGGGCAAATCACCCAGAAAGCCAACAAGCAGGATGTAGACACGCTCACAGGGCGTGTGAATAGCGCTGAAACATCTATCACTCAACAAGCTAATGAAATCAGCCAACGAGTGAAGATAAGCACTTTTAACAACGCTACTCAAAGACTCGCAACGGCTGAGAGTTCAATTACGCAGCTAGGAAACAAAATCACTACAGAAATTAGTAGAGTAGATAGCAAGATTTCAACTGAATTTGACAAGCTCTCTAAGAGCGTAGCGGCTAATAACACAGCAATCACTCAGACCGATAACAAAATCAGTTTGAAAGCAGACCGGACAGAAGTTCAAACTGTCAAAGCTACGGCTGACAGTGCAGTGTCTAAAGGTCAAGAGTTAGAGCGTAAAATAAACCAGACTAATGCAGAATTGCGTGTTACAGCAGATGCTATTGCTCAAAAGGTTTCAAGAGTCGATTTTGACAATCTTGGAAATAAAGTCACAAACGCTGAAACGCAAATCAGCACACTAGCTGGCAAGATTGAGACTAAACTCTCTAGGGTTGATCTAGACAGTGCTATTGATAGCAAAGGTTTTGCGACGGCTACGGCTGTAACAAACCTTATCCAACAGTCTGAGCGAGGAACGACACAGCTTATTAGCGAGGTCAAGAAACAGATTCCGTCAGTTGATACGCTGTCTGTAGGCGGTGAGAATCTTATCCGTAATTCTGCTTTCCCGGAAAATTTGGATGACTGGGGCGTTTGGGGGCCTTCGCAAACTAACTCGAATCTATCTACTTCAAATCATTCGGTTTATTATAACAATTCCAAACCGTTGTTCCTGCTAAAAGGAACATCTAGGGTTCCGGCTGCAATTGGTAGATTTTCAGTCAAACGGAACACGTTGTATTCGCTCAACATACAATTATTTGCGTCTAAAAACATCAACGGCATCAACATTTATTTTCTCGGACGAAAATCGAATGAACAGCGTGAGAATTTCAGCAAGGCTGTTGTAATCAAAACACACGCTGGCACATTGTCGAGCGCACAGATGGTTAAATGGCATTCAACTTTCGACACGAGTGATTGCGATGAAGGTTTTATCCGTATAGATAACACGGGCTCGACCAATGGCAGCCAGTCGCTGTTATTTTTTACCGAGCTAGACTGCTACGAGGGTACTATGGATCGTGCTTGGCAGCCGTCCCCGAAGGACGCAAGTCAAGAGATAGCAGTTAAGTTCAACGAAATCAAGTCAACTGTTGACGGTTTCAGTCGTACCATCGGCGAACACGGGCGGTCTATTTCTCAGATTATCCAAGAGGCCGAGGGTACAGTTTGGAAGGTAGAGAACCTAGAGGATAAGTGGGCGTTCAATCTCGGTGTTACTAATAAGCAACTAGACAAGTTAGGCACCGGTTTAGAAGCTACAAAATCCGAAATGTCCCAGATTGCAGGGTCTTGGGCAGTCAAGAATCTGACAAGGTCCGGTGATGTGCTTAACCAAATCAACCTTAACAAGGACGGCTCAGTTAAAATCGACGGTAAACTGGTCCAAATCACCGGTTCTACGTACATCGAGGATGGTGTCATTAGTTCAGCAAAAATCGGGGAACTGTCTGCAAGCAAAATTACTAGCGGGCGCTTAAACGCTTCACTGATTGACGTCGTCAATCTAAACGCTTCAAGTGTCACTAGTGGTACGTTTACTGGTTTGAATTATCGAGGAGGCAAAATAGAAGGACTTAACGGGTCAATGAGAGTTGACTTAAACCAATCTGAGATTCATTTCTACGACAATGCAACGATCGAATTTCACAACAAAGACAATGCGCTGATTCGACGCAAAGGGCCGCACACGGCGTTTGTGCATTTCAACGACACCCCGCCAGACGAGGACCAGAACACTGGTTCGCTGTTTGCTGCAATAGGCGTAACATCGTCCGGAGATGGAGTTAATTCAGCATCATCCGGCCGTTTCGCTGGGCTTCGAGTGTATCGAGCCGCAAGAGGGTTGGAGCATAATGCAGTTTTCGACCAAGCTGAACTTTATGGTGACAGAATATTGCTAAAAGACGATTTTTATATTGACCGTGGGTACTCTTTCCACCCGGCTTCACTTCCAAAGGGCCGCTGGATTAATGTCACCAATCTAGCATTTGCTGCTGCAGCTCTCGCAAGGGTTTGGCAGCATTTTCTAAATGTAGGCGGAAACGGGAGAGACCCAGCATTTATTAACGCTTTAAAAAACGAGCAAGCCACTTTCGGCAAAATTGATCACTGGTAGGAGGAAAAACTAATGAACGAACAAATTTACACTTCAATGATTCAAGACATCGCAAGTCAGAACGCTAATTTAACGATTGAAAAAGCTGAGTTTAAGGCTCGCTTGCAGTCGACAGTTAGCGAATTTGAGCAAGCCAAATCTCAACTAGAGCACTATCAAAATGTACTAGCGTCCGATTCAGACCTTAATGACCTCTTTAACGAGGTAGCGCAGAAAGGAGCGGCCGATGAATAAATCTAATTTCAGTGTTACATCGAGTTATCTGACCAACCCGACAACAACACGGGTTGCCATCCAGTCCAAAGATGGCTCGACGTGGTTGACACGAGACGTTCCGGGCGACCACACGAGCAAGACGGATGAAGCTAAAATCCAGCTTATCTTGGACATCTTGACGACTGAGCTGGACCCCGCCGGGGCATTGGCACGCTATCAAGCCAAGTCAGAAGAATCTATTAAAGAGCTTGACAACCGCTTGAATTTGGCTGAGAAAGTCGCTGAACAAGGCGAGTTGACTCGTAAGATTGCTAATGTGTCCATCCTCAATGCGGTAATGAGTCAGAATATCCAGTATGGCACAATCTACAAGCAATACTTGGAATTGTTGCCAGTCGCTAAAAAAGGCGATGTGTTCAACGCTGGGGATATCTTCGCTATCGAAGCCCCAGACCACGAAGAAGTGGATGGAGAAGGCAAGCTGGTACTTATCCAAGTTAACGGGTCTTTCATTTACGAAAATCAGCCATTCGCTGATTTCGCAAAAGGTGGCAAGCTCGAAAACAATGGGATTGCCACTGCATGGCTATTCAAACCGAAGGAGAATTAATGGCACAGAAACCAGACGGAATCTTTGGGCTCTTTGATGTCGTCCGAGACTTTTATGCGCATGGTATCGATGAGCATCCATGGGTACTTTTCCTCGTCATAATCATTTTTTCAGACGTTGCCGTGGGTGTGTCCAGAGCTTGGGCTGCTCACGAACTTTCAAGTGCAAAATTTCGTAAAGGGGCAATCAGCCATACAGTAATGATTGTGTTCGTGGCAATATTCTATCCATTCGCAAATTTCATGAATCTGACGAGCATTGTTGATGCATTCATTTTTTCCATGATTGCGGCTTACACTTCTAGTATCTTGGCTAGTCTATCAGCGTTAGGAGTGGAAATACCTTTTATTGACAAGTATGTAAAGAGGAATATTGATAAAGAGAAGTTTTATCTAAAGGAGACCGACGAGAATGATTAATGATGTCATGACAAGCATTAGGCAAGTTGACGGCGGGTGTGTAATTAAATCGGGAGACACTGCATCAGTATTTGAATTTGAGATTTTGGGCGATGACGGCTTGAAGAAAGACTTATCTGGCGCAGGTAAGCTTGCCATCTTCAATGCGAAAAAAGTAATTCTGTATGAAGATGTATCTGTAGAATCAGGTCGTTTCAACTTCAAATTCAAAGACGCTGTAGATCCTGGTCGTTACAAGTTGGAATTAAAACTAGATGGGTTTATTTTCCCGACGGATGAATTTAAAATACGTGTTCGCCCGTCATTCAATCCATCTGACAGTATTCCAAGCAATACCGAAGACCCAAAATAAAAGCGCTGGCTGAGGAAGTACGGAAGCACTTAGACAGCGATACTGTAGATGAGCTTCCAGATTTAGTAGCTATATATAATTTAGCTAAAATTTGAAGGGAGAATGCATGGCTAAAAATAAATTAGAAGCTGTAGTGGTTGCAATCGGTACAGACATCAAGAATTTGCAAAAAGCAATCAATGATAAAGAGGCAGGGAGTGGCATCACTGAGCAGCAGCTAAACGAGGCAGTCAAACAGCTAAAAGCGGAAATTCTCGGCGAAGGAGTTCCAGAGAATCTTGACACTCTAAAAGAGATTGCAGATAAGATTAGTACTCTCAATAGCGATACTAGCGAAGCGATCGTAGCTAAGTTGACAGAGCTTGGCAAAAAGATTGACGCTGTGGCTGATGTAGATTATCTATCTGCATATAATCAAGCAAAGGGAGAGTAGCGAATGAATCTAATCGAAGCATTTAAGCAGATCGGACGAGATATCAAGGCTCTTGTGACCAAAACTGATAAAAATGAAAAAGCGCTAGAAGAGCTACAACCAACAGTTGAGGCTCTAGCAACTAACTTGGATCAAATTTTGGGCGAAGTTGTAACTCGCTTCGAATTCGATAAACTCAAAAAAGAAATCGAAAAATTGAAAGGAAAATCAACTGATGAATAAAATTAACTGGTCTGTACGTTTTAACTCAAAGAATAAAGCGTTCTTGTATCGTGTGGCGCTTGCGATTGCACTACCCATCTTGGCTTACTTTGGTATCAAGTTCGAAGATATCACAAGCTGGGATGCGGTGTTCAACTTGTTTGGCAAGTTTGTCTCAAACCCTTATTTAGTAGGTTTGACAATTGTAAACATCTTAAATATCATTCCAGATCCAACAACCAAGGGTCTTGGAGACAGCGAACAAGCATTGGGCTACCACGAACCACGAAACGACAAGGAAGGATATTAATATGGCAACAGATAACGACATCATTCAATTTGCAGAAGACCTAGCTAATGCTGGGATTGGTACCGATGCAGATGGAAGTTGGGGGACACAATGCGTTGACCTGCCTAACTCTATCTCAATTAACTTCTTTGGTCGTGCCCTTTGGGGCAACGCTATTGACTTGCTAAACTCAGCGGCAGCAGCGGGCTATGAAATCGAGTATAACCAAGTGGGAAACCTTGACAGTCGTCCACGTCGTGGGGCTGTATTCGTCATGGATACTACTTACATCGCAGGGCATTCATACGGACACACTGGTCTGGTTATCGAAGATTCAGACGGCTATACCATGCGAACAATTGAGCAGAATATTGACGGCAACGCTGATAGCTTGTATGTTGGTGGTCCTGCTCGTTACAATACACGCAATTTTGACGGTATTGTAGGCTGGTTCTACTTCCCAACAGACAACCAATCACAAGCTCCTGCACCAACTCCGACCCCGTTCGATGGTATAATTACTATTAACGAAGAAATCGGAACATTCACAGTTGAAGTCTCAGCTCTTAATGTTCGAGCTGGCGCTGGTTTAGGTGCTGAAATCGTGGCAGTCTATGGAGCTGGTGAAACTATCAACTATGACGGTTGGTGTGACGTTGACGGCTATATCTGGATTAGCTACATTAGCTGGTCTGGAAATCGTCGCTATGTCGCAGTTGGGCAATCAGAGAATGGCCGCCGTGTAACGTCGTTCGGTTCATTCGCTTAAACTGTAAATAACAGACCACGAAACAAAATAAAATAAAAGGAGTATATCACCTCCCCTCAGACTGCAGTAGGGATACAATGGCAGTAGTGGTCGAAGCCCCGGCATTTGCTGGGGCTTTTTTTATTTGCTATAATATATCTATCCATCATAGGCAAAGAGCCATGAGTTAGTCTCATAGCTCTTTTTTATATTTGTGATTTCAATAGATAAGTGATAACATAGATTTCGGAATGCTTGGCGTCATTTCGATAAATTTCTTGAACTGCCCCGACTTTGCGCCGGGCTTTTTTATTTTACAAAAAAACTTAAATTTCTTTATCAAAAGCGTTGACAAACTATCATATATGATATATAATATACATGTAAGATAAAGAAAGGGAGTAAGAACCATGAAAAAAGAACTTATGACAAACGCTTGGGAAATTTCAAAAGAAGCTGCTAAAAAATTCGGCGGTAAAGCTATTGAATACATCGCAGGAGCAATGAAAATGGCGTGGGCTGCTATCAAAGATAGTGACACTAGCCTTGCTAAATTCCAAGCAGTTGAAGCTAAAATGCGTAAATCTGGCAAATGGTCAATGGTTGAAGTGCTAGACAGTGCTAAAGTGGTTAAATTCAACGAAGTAATGCACAAAATTGGTGCTTACTACGGTATCGAAGTAGTAGCTGACGGTTCTAACATTGGTACTTACTATATTTCTGAAAAAGTTTGGGACGTAGCGTAAGGAGAATAAACATGATTATCAACAACGACATCAAAGACCTAATTTTAGAATACGTAGGGCGTTATTTTAAATTTGAAAACGACTTCTACCGTCTTCCTAATATTAAGTTTACTGACGCCAATTGGCAAAAATTCAAAAATGGGGATACTTCTATTGAAAAGATGGGAGCGGCACGAGTAAATGCAATGCTCGACTGCTTGTTTGATGATTTTGAACTTGCCATGATTGGTAAGACTCAAATTGATTACTACATGGATAATTCTTTAAAAATGAATATGCCGTTTTATGCCTATTATGATCAATTCAAAAAACAGCAACTCTTAAAATGGCTTGAAAACAGCCATGATGACATCATCGGAGGTGCTGGCAGAATGTACACAGCGGGCGGTAATTGGATTTCTAGTGCTTATTTAGAAATTGCATTGGAATCCAGCTCTATCGGTGGCGGTGAGTACATGTTGCAAATGAGATTTAAAGACTATTCACGAAGCCAAGAGCCGATACCAGCAGGTCGCCAAAATCGACTTGAGTGGATTGAAAATAATTTAGAGAATATCCGTTAAAAGACTAGGGTTATCCTAGCCTTTTTGTGTATTCGTGATAAATCGTTAGACATTTAATCTAAATAAAGGTACACTATAGATGTACTTTAGGCGATTACGTGCCGAATGTTTTTGTTTTTCATGTCGCTTGGTAGCTCATGCTGCCAAGTCTTTTTTTTATGCTCAATCAAGAATTTTAGTGTCCTTATTTGAAATGAAGGTTACTAAAACGCTCTATAATTTCCATAAAATAACGATGGTTTCACTAGTCACTCGAACCTTGCTTATCAAGGCGCGTGCTATGGCTTTCTGCTGCTCGTAGTCAAGGCTAAAAATATCCTTGGTATCAAGTACCCGTTTAATATCTTCCTTTCGCTCTACGGCTTTGAGAGAACTGTCAGCGTCTAGCTCTTTTTCAAGAGCTGTTCTTTCTGTCATGAAGTCGCTTGACCGTTTTTGTAATTCCTCTAGTGAAATCCTATCGTCAATGTATAGATCATTAAGTCTGCTAATTTTAGCGGTCAGATTATCAATCTGTTTCTGGTAACCATCACGGTCTATTGTCTCTTTTACAGTGTTTGAAAATAGCTTGTCGATATAGTCTGAATCAGTTTGCAGTTTACTGATTTCAGTTAGGACGAAGCGCTCTATATCATTCTTGAAATAGAACCCAGAATCACACTTTTCATTGTTGTTATATACCGTCACACCCTTGGTTTTTCGAGGGTGTCGTTGCTTACACTCGTACTTAACTAAGCGTGTGCCGTCTTTTCGTTTCATGCCCAGCTTGATAGCAAGAGGGGCTGAACAATAGCCGCATTGAGCTATACCAGAAAGCATGTATTTAGCTTGAAACGGCCTAGGGTTGAATCGCTGGGCGGCTGTTCTTTGTCTCGTTTTGATTTCCTCTTGTGTCTTGTTAAAATCTTCCTCGGATATGATAGGCTCATGAGTGCCAGGGAATATCTGGCCCTTAAATTGGTTATATCCACAATATACCGGATTAGAAAGGATGACCCGCACCGTTCTATAGTTCCACTCTTTATCTTGCCCGTATTGCTCATTTAGAGCGTCTCTGAGCTTGGTTATCGACATACCTGATAAATACCATTTGAACATTTTTCGGACGATTAGGGCTTGATATGGGTTGACTGAGAGCGTGCCCGTCTCTTTGACATAATCATAGCCGTAAGATGTCTTTGCCCACTGCATAGACTTGCCGGACTTTGCCCGCCCTAACTTTCCTAGCTGCATGCGCTCCTTGATTTGCTCTCTTTCCAGTTGAGCAAAGACAGAAAGTAGTCCAATCATAGCCTTTCCGAACGGCGTTGAGGTGTCGAAGTTTTCGAGTAAGCTGACAAATTCTATATCATTCTCCAGAAATACATCTTCAATCAGATAGAGTGTATCTTTCTGACTACGGCTTAAACGGTCTAGCTTATACACTAGAACCGTATCAAACAGCTTTCTCTTTGCGTCTCTTATCAACTGCTCTAAGGCTGGGCGTTCCGTGTTAGAACCAGAGAAACCACCGTCAGTGTAAATCTCGTATATATTCCAGTCCTTAATGTCGCAGTAGCTTGTCAGCTTTGCCTTCTGCTCGTCGATTGAATAGCCTTCATCAACCTGTGATGTGGTTGACACTCGGACATAGATAGCAACTTTATGCATTGTCATTGTGTTTGTACCTCAATTCTGTTAAAATGGGTACAGAAAAAGACTTGTAAGGCTGTTTCCAGTTTACATATTTTTTCTGTGGTGCTGCTCTATAATCTAACTTTGGCGAGGGAGATTATAGGGCTTTTTTATTGTCTTATTTCAGATTTTGGACAGCATTGTCAGCTTCTTCTTGTGTAAATTTGTCAAAATTTACCAATTGATCACGTATAGCGTCTGGAGACATAGCCACAGTATCTTGATATTGCTTAGCCTTCTCAACAGCTTGTTTGTTGTAATCAATACCAGAATTCTCTACAGCATAGTCAGCGGCCTCTTGAGAGTATTTATCAAAGCTTACTAGTTGAGAGCGCAGTCCCTCCTTAGACATGTAAACGGTACTGGCATACTGTTTAGCTTTAGTTACAGCTGTTTTGTATTCTTTCGGAATGTTGCTTTCAGAAGCGTTTGAGCTTTGCTCAATTTTGCCACTTGTTGAACTGCTGTTAGTTGAGCTCTTGCTTTGAGAACAAGCAGCAAGGCTTACAATGGAAAGGCTTATTAAGCCGATAGACAATAATTTTTTCATAAAATTTCCTCCCAGCTTTTAATGTGGTTCAGTGGTTGCACATAATTTAAACTCTATAGATATCTACGACTTCCCCGATCGTTCGGATGTCGTCATTTTCTGAAAGATAGACATTGTCGTAGTCGGGGTTAAGTGATTTCAGGTATGGTGTCCCGTTTGATTTGAACTGTTTGACATAGTTCTCGCCGTTAACTTGAAAAATTGCAATATCATTATTCTCTACTTGCGGGGTATGCTTGATAAAAAGTAGGTCTCCGTCTTTTATTTTAGGCGACATACTTTCGCCTATCACTTTTGCAACGCTATCAAATTCATCAGGAACCTCATTAGAGGGAATTGTGATTTCAGCGTCTACATAGTCGTCTTGCATGACCCCGTTACCAGCAGAAACAAAGCCTGTGATAAAAACAGTAGTCATTTGAATTGGCTTTCTATTTTGTTTATCACGCAAGGTAAGAGCTAAATCTACTACTTTTTTCTTGTTTATGTCATTTAGGTCATCATAGATAGATTGAATATCAGAGACAGCAGGCTTTTCGACTCCATACAAGATGTAGTCCGTGGAAGTTCCTAAAACTTGAGCTAATTTTACAATCTTTGTCCCCGTCGGAATACTAGCACCGTTTTCCCACTTCGAAATAGTTGAGTCAGACTTATACCCTAACATTTTTGCTAATTCAAGTTGACTAATGCCCTTGTTAGCTCTCAAACTTTCAATTCTACTTCCTCTTTGCTTATTCAAATCCATATCTTTCTCCTTGTTGTTTATATTAGTATTATATAGGAGACTTTCCTAACTTTCAAGTTGTTTTATAAAAAAACTAAAAAAACTTGAAAAAAAATCAACAAAACTGTTGACATTGAATTAAATTCAAGTTACGATATGTTTGTAAGTTAGTTAGAGAGGAGGAACAAAATGACAAAAATAGTTCCAAAGATTACAATCAAAGAACTTCGAGCCCGTCATAATATGACGCAAGAAGAATTCGCTAAAAGCGTTGGTACGACAGCTCAAACAGTCAGCGCTTGGGAGAAGAACGTGCTTTCTATTTCTCCTAAGAACATGATGATCATTTGTAATAAATACCACATTCAATCGTCTGATTTGTACGGTATCTGATATTTTTTTACAGTAAAACTTGAATTAAATTCAAGCTGATAATTAAGAAAGAGGTTACGCTAGATGAACGAAGTAACATTGTCTAACAATCTTTCTCAAATTGAATTAGAAATAAACCACCACAAGCAATTAGCTGGGCAATCGATTTGGGAAATTGGTAGACGATTAAACCATGTTAAAGAGAACGACCTAGCACACGGGCAATTTTCAGATTGGGTTAAAACGCAAGGAATTGACGTTCGTGAAGCCCAAAGAATGATGAAAATATCAAAAGAACTTCCAAATACGACCACGTGGTCGCATTTAGGAAGCAGGGTGCTTTATCTTATCACAACACTTCCAGAGGAAGAGAAGCAAGAGCAAATCGAAAAAATTGAACAAGGCGGCACACCAACGGTCAGAGAACTGCAAGAGGTGAAGAAAAAGCTCAAACTCAAAGAGCAAGCACTTGAAGCGGTTAAAGGCGAGTTAGAACGCACTAGACTTGTCAAACCAACTGAAAAGGTGATTGAAAAGGAAGTCATTCCAGACGATTACCAAGCTACGCAAGAACTAAATAAGCGACTACTAGCAAAAAACAAAGAGCTTTCAGATAGCGAACAAGCGGCTAACGAGCGAGTGCAATTCATTGAATCGCAGCTCAAAGAGCTAACGAATCAACGTCAAGAGGTTGATGAAAAATCAGCCAAATACGACGAATTGACAAGAGCTATTGAGCAGTCGCAAGGGCAATTAGACAGCTACCAAAAGCAAGTATCTGCCTATCGTCACACTATCAACTTTTTGGAAAAAGGAAATAAGTTCCTTGCTAATTTCGGAGGTGTAGCGTTTCTGGATATTAAGCCAGCGTTAGGCAATTCGAAAGTTAGAACCGAGCTTGAAACATTCCTAACTATGCTAAATAGTCTCAGCCGTAGCGTTTCGGAGATACTGGAACAAGACGATGTGATTGAAGGAGAAATCTTATGACAAATGACATTATCGGTCAAAGCAAAGACCACGCAAGACAAGTGTCACACCTAGCAGTTACTAGAAACATGCTAGATGCACTTGAAAACCATGAGGAGCGTATCGCTAACCTAGAAGACAACATGAGAGTGAACGCTGCACAAGAAATTAAATTAACTAACCTTGTAAACAGCAAGATTGTTGGATTGTTAGAAGGCAAGAAAAGCAAGGCTTGCCGTGATAACCATATTCGTGCTAAAGCATACTACGCCATCAACCAAGGAATCGTTAATCGTTTCGGTGTGAGACGCAAAGAAATTCCTGCTAAAGAATTTAAGAACGCTGTTATCTTTATCGAAAATTGGGGGTTGAGCGACCAAGAACTCAAAGACGAGATTTTTGCAGCAAACCATCAAATGAGTCTGTTTGAAGCGTAGTTAAAAGTCGAGACAAATTTGGGTAACCTTGACGGCACTAGTGAGCTAGCGGGGCATATCTGTTGAAACGTAAGCAATACCATTAGCGCGATTTGATTTATAAGAACTCCTAAAAAACAAATATAATCAAAGTCCTCGCTAGTTCTCCAGTGCCGCCAAGGTAACAAAAAAAGGCTGACCCCTGCCAGAGTCAGACCGATAGAAAATTTAAACTAAAGAGATTGTACCATGAAAAAACAAAAATGGGAACCCACCATAATCAACATTATGGCAGACGGTTCCAGAGTTGATGATCTAACTAAGCACACGATACCAGCAGGGCATAGCTACTATGATATCGTGGCAAGCCTCTATCAGAAAGGAGCATAACTGAATGAAGTATCTCTTTCACCAACGATGAAAAAAATTATACTTGCCTGAACAATGAATTTTTGCAAGACACCAGCTTGAGTTTACAAGCTAAGGGTTTACTTGCTGAAATTTTGATAAATAAAAGCGATTGGCGAGTTTATCTGTCAGAACTCGAAAAGAGGTCAACCAATGGGAGAAGCTCACACCGTTCAGCGTTTGAAGAGTTAAAACGCAAACGTTATGTTGTGGTTTTCCGAAAAAGCAAGGGCTATAAAAAAGGTTTTGAAATAGTTGTCTGTGCATCAGACATACCAATGACAGACGAGTTTATAGAATACCTTGATAAAAAGTTATCCACAGAGTTATCCACAGGTAGCCTTAAAAATTCATAGTTCGATAAATGGAATTTCCATTAATTCATACGATGATAATTCATAAGTTGAAAATTCATACGATGAATAATTCAACCGATGAAAATTCATACGATGAATAATCGGACACTAACAAATACTAATATATAACAAGTACTAATATATAACAATATGGTGCTACGCACACTAACCAACAACAATCTAGAGCCTACCGGCACTAACTAGTAATAACTACTAACTGATAACAATACAGTAATCATAGTTAGAAGAATAAGAGAGGTAAAAATCATGAAAAAACTTATCAATTGGATTTGGTCTAGCAAGCAAAACGAACAAGTGGAAACTCACGTTATTGAACGCTATCAAATGATTGACGAAAAAGCACGCATTTACAACAAAGCTCATGGGTTGCCATTAGATCAGCTGGTGGGGTAATTCATGAAGCTACTAAGAAAACTATTTTCCAAGAAAAAACCTAAAGAGCCAGAATACTTTTTCGATGTGGTGGAGACGCCTGAAGAAAAGAGCGAACGGCTCAAACAGAAATATATTAAATAGCAACACCTTTCAACGTGTAGCCACGGCCCTGCCGTGAAGTGTAACTTATACCCATAATTTTTCCCCCAAAAAACTTTACTAAGTTACTTTTTTCCTAATATTCCCATTACAGTCTAATAAAACATTGAAACATGACACGGTAGGGCTTTGGGTGCACGTTGAAGGCACTAAAAAAAGCACAGGTAAGGGCCTGTGCAAGAAAATTATACCAAGGAGATTATACCATGAAAACACAAACAATTGCAAAACCAAGTTTTACTAAATCTAAAGCCTATGGCTTGTGCGGAACACTAGCTCTTGCTACTGCATGGCTAATCGGTGCAGGATCAGTATCAGCAGACGAAACTACTCAACCAGTGGCAGACACTCAACCAGCGGTGTCTAACGTCTATACGGCTGACAATGCCGGTAACGTTACGGTGGCACCGTCTGAAACAGTGGCACCAGTAGCGGAAACACCAGTATATACCCCACCAGCACCGGTTGAAGCGCAACCTATTGCGGAAACTCCAGCACCAGTCGAAGCTACTCCAGTGGCAGATACTCCAGCAGCGCCTACTACAGTGACTAAACAAGACACTACGATCACAGTTGAAAACCCTAATGTTGAGGTGACATTCCCTAACGGCAATGGTAAATATAGCCCATTCGAAGTTGAGTATAAAGACATTAAAATTCCGGATGATGTGCCAGTGAATGAGGGCGACAAGGTTACTTTTGACCTGCCCGAAGAAGTGAAATTCCAAACTTCTTACGAGTTTGATGTGCACAATCCAGATAAAGCAGTGGTTGGGAAAGCTACAGCGGATGCTACCACTAACAAGGTGACAACTGTATTCAATGACTATTTCAAATCACACCCTTTGAATAAGATCATGAACTTGAAACTAGATGCAAGTTGGACAGATAAAGTTGTATCTGGCAAGCCAGTAAATGTCAACTTTAACGGTACTGTGGTAACAGCTAATATTGGTTCAGAGCAAGTCATTGGCAAAGATGAATTGATTGCTAAATGGGGTTCACAAGACAAAGAAGACCCTACTGTTATTAATTGGACAGCTCGTGTTAACTATGCAAAGAAGGTACTTAACTATGTGACTATCATTGATGAAATGTCAGAAAATCAAAAGTTAGTTGATAACTACTTTGAAATCAAGAACATTGAAAGTGTAGATCCTTGGATTGACAAAGGTTCAGCTATGGATTTAGTTAAGTCTATCTCAAAATCTGAGCATGGATTTGAAATCAAAATGGATCGTTTAGACCACATGGTTTACTTGTACTACAAGACTAAACTTGTAAATGCTGTTAAGGACTCAACTAACCCTACTAACAAGATTGAATTGAAAGCTGAATCAGACGGTGCTGTCTCATATACGAAGATTCAACTCGTAGGAGGCCGAGGTGATGCCAGCGGTGAGAACAAGCCAGAGCCAACGTTTGAAATTCCTCGTGAAGCTCCAAGGGTTGACATCCCAGAATTTGAGGGCGGCATCCCTGGCATTCCAGAAGTTAGAGAGTTGCCAGAGTATACCGAACCGATTGGAACTGTACCAAACGACGCTCCAGTTTTGGATAAGCCAGAATGGAATGGCGGAACAGTGCCAAATGAAGCGCCAGTACACTACAAACCTGAGTTTCAAGGTGGCATTCCGGGCATTCCAGAAGAGCGTGAACTCCCACCATTCGAGGGTGGAGTAGTTCCGAATGATGCCCCTGTCCTCGATTTGCCAGAATTGGAAATCCCAGAGGAACCAACTAAACCAACACCAGAAAAACCAGTAGAGCCTAAAAAGGTGCCTAACAAGCCCGTAGACGCTCCAAAGACAAAAGAGGTAGAAATTACCGAGGTCGTCTATAAAAACGATTCTGAGCCAAAAGAGGCGGCAAATACAACCGTTTACGGTGGTACGCTTCCACTTACTGGTGAAAAAGAAGGAATCATGTCAACTCTTGGTCTTGTAGTGATTGCAGTTGGTATCGCTAGTTTGGCATTGAGCTTCAAAAAATACAACGAGGACAAATAATGAGTATTAAATATATCAAACAATCAACTGTTAATAGAGCGCTGCGTTTACATTTGAAGTGGTTGAGAAATGAGAAACACGGCAAGCGATTGACCATTGGTTTTGCGATTTCGTTGAAAATCAATTGGTCAAAAATCAACCTACGCTCTGCGAACCTACGCTTTGCGGACCTACGCTCTGCGGACCTAAGCTCTGCGGACCTACGCTGGGCGAACCTAAACTCTGCGGACCTAAGCTCTGCGAACCTAAGCTCTGCGGACCTACGCTGGGCGAACCTAAACTCTGCGGACCTACGCTCTGCGGACCTACGCTCTGCGAACCTAAGCTCTGCGGACCTAAGCTGGGCGGACCTA
>OGEQ01000595.1_pt1 | contig 36688 bp, 39 predicted proteins | sample 1570731 | NCBI WGS metagenome assembly OGEQ01 (sample SAMEA2582132, study PRJEB24529) | metagenome | biome: Human gut stool | place: China | collected 2011
TTCCGGGGCTAATGGAAACACGACTAAAGCTTACTCAAAATAGTATACAGATTTTGGTGTTCTATGTCAATTGTTTTTTGCACTGTTATAGCCCACTAACAGCGACATATCATAAAGAAAAAACCACCCAATTCTGAGTGGTTTTCCCAAAAGCGCCAAATTATTTGGAGTACAATTTTGACAGTGTTATGAAACCGTATATTTCCTATTATTATAACACTTTTAATTTTAAAAAGTTGAGTAACAGTTGAGTAACGCTTGAAATTTTAGAACGATTTTAACGATTTATATAATATATACTATTATGTAAATTTAATCGATTTCTTCTACAATTTCATAGGAAAGTAATAAATCATCAATTAAATTTCTTACACCTTCCTCATTGTATTCCTTCGGATCAGGAACGACTTCCGCTATCCAGTCAGCCGTCCAAACGTAGTCAACACCTTCAGGCCATTTAAAATCAGGGAATTCATCCTGCATATCGCATTCTTCCCATTGTTCTTTATCCCATTTACCAATGCATGGGGATTGTCGCATTTCACGGTCGTATATCATTTCCCATGCTTCTTTATAAGATTCTACTGTTCCCATTATTTGATGTAAATTAGATGTACAATTAATCACTTTTAACATTTTAGGTTCCTCCCCATATAATCGTTCCATACCTTGACGAGATACTAACCAAGTACCTTTTGATTTTCTACACTCATCTGATGTGAATCTAGGTGGCGAGTTCCGTTGACCAGAGCACGCCTGCTTTACTGTAACCGGGCTAATTCCCCAACGTTCCGCTGCTTCCGCGGAGGTCATAACGTCCTCGAACTCCATAAGTACCTCCTATTTTCCCCAACCTAATGCGATTTCAGTATCATTTTGCATTTCGGCTACCGCTTTTAAGCTATCGAATGTATCAGCTTGTTCGAAGCACATATCTTCGAACTCGCTTTTGAATGTGTATTCCTTCCAATATTTTCGGTTTAACTTAACTGCGTATGCATATAGGTCTTTGTTGTAGTTTCTAACTTCTGCAACGTTCCATTCTTTTAAGTATACAACTTTATTGTTATCAACAACTAGAACTGGGCTGTCTTTAACGAACTTTACATTGTTAGTGATAATGATGATTTCATCATCATTAATTACGTGATTAAATTTGAAGTACTTATTAGAAGTGTGTTTAACTTCTCCGAAGAATTTAGTCAATTGAGATTCTTTTACACTTTTTAAAAATTCGCCATACTTGCTCATGATAGGTACTCCTTTTTAATAAATCCCTTATCTTTGTCTTTATTATACATCTAATTCGATGTAAACACAAGTATTTTTTTTTAATTTTTACACACAAAAAAAAGACCTTACCAGGACATATTCCCAGTAATGTCTTTTGCATTATTATAGCCAATCCATGAGTCCACCTGCTCATGCTCAGGAGATGTATGGATCACCTCAATTCTTGGCCGCTAGATATACAACAGCGCCACCCAATAGGATATTAAGCAATTTACTATTCCGTTGTTGCATCTTTACTTTCTGTAGTTCGCGAGTCTGCATCTCTAAGTATGCGTTGACTTTCGCCAATGATTCGTTTTGCATTGTTAGCGTTCGTTCTTGCTGCTCCAATGAGTTCTTGGCTTCGATTAATTGCGCCCTCTGTTCTTTGATTAGATTCATCGATTCGAGTAATTGTTCTTTCGATTCTGTCGTTGACATCTTGGCTATGTTCAATTGCTGTTCTAGCTCGTCGATTATCCTCAACTGCTCGTCGATTGTATTGTCTAGAGTTATCAACTTCTGTTGTAGCACGTTGTATTCCTGTCGTGTCAATATTACTTGATCTGTTGGCATAGAGCCAAATACAGGTGAGCAAGATGACAATGCCAGCAATAATGCACAACCAACGATACCCATAAATACTTTGTAAATAGGATTTGACTTTATCATTCATAATACCTCCTAAATCACACTGCCCCATTCTTGAGCATAATATTTAGCTTTACCGCGAATCACGTCACCGCCAGAACCAGGAGCATCACCCTCACGTATAGCCCATAAGTCCCATCGTTCACATGTTGTAGTAGGCCCATACGGTTCGTGAGCATAGTAGCCGTCCATGTTATCGGCCGCCTCAGCATGCGTCATAACGTGGTTAATATCACACGGAATGCCAAGGTCAACGCACAGCAACGCCACGACTTGCGCTAAAGTTTCAATCTGTGCATCCGTAGGCGGGTAATCACCTAAGTTGTCGACCCATTGAGCCCCACAGGCACAGTCTAAAGCAATACCTACTGCAGAACCATTGCGCATATATGTATGGTTCTTATGGTCTGTTAACTCACCATCGATATAGATGTTCCCATCCCTATCGATGTTAATATGGTAGTCATCAAATTGTTGATTGTACCTACCTGCTGTCCAGTGCAAATAGATTTTACTAATCTGACCTAAAGCTCTACGGCAATAGTCGTTTAAATCAGTAAGACTAACGAGGTGCATTATAATCACTCCTTTCGTTAACTACGGTATTAATTGGTATTTTAGGAGGTTCCTCTAGCTTATCTGGAACACCGTTTCCATCCTTATCAATCCATAATGCAAGGAATCCAACCAGTGCGGTTAGCACAGATGGAATAAAGATATGATCTATAATGTTTATCCCAACTGCGATAAGTTTGTTTGTATCATCTGATATAAACCCATATGCCGTAGCAATAACAAAGAGCCCTACTACGACAAGGATTGGCACTATCATAATTAACACGAGGGCTCGTGTTGCTAATACTCCAGTAGGATGGATGTTAGCAACACGAATAGCACTATATGCGGATTTCAGACGGTTCATGATTTGATATTTCATCACTAATCGCCTCCTATATCATCAGTATTGAGCGTGATACTTCTTCCTATTGGCATATTGTTCAGAACTTGGATATGCATCAGTTCAGTACTCAGACTCTGAACTGCGGTTTCTAGGTTATTGAGCCGGTGAAACTTCGCAGTATCTCGTTCTTCCAGCTTGACCAATTGCTTTAGTATCTCCTGATTACTTTTTGTTAAATCAGCAATACTGTTAATAGCGTCGGATAACTTATCATCATAATCCTTGCGTTGCTTATCCATGCGTCGAGCCAAATGATCATCTAATTCTCGTTTAACTGCGACTAGCGAGGTGTGCTCCAGGAACCACACCATTGCACGAAACGAACCCCTAAGGGCGGCCCAGATAACCCCTAACAGGGTTACCCAGAATCCAATGTCCGCGAAGTAGGCAGGGATGCCGAAGTCCATTAGCAATAATCTAATTTCGTCCATTTAGGCCTCCGTTTTCTCCCATTTTTCACTGTAAAGGTTCCATTTCTTGGTGTGATCTGGATTGTAGACCTCTAATGAAATTTTCTGCATCATGACTTCTCTCGGTGGGTGAGATTCCTCACTAACAGTCATTTTATTAACCCTAATGAGATCATAAGATTTTAAATCAAGATTATCACCCGCCCATACAAATGCAGGGATATTGATTACCGCAAGAGAACTGTTAGCGAAAGCATCCCTATCAATATCAGTGGCCTTTGGCAAATTAATAATATTGTGGTCGGTTCCGACGAATGCTAATGCACCAACTTTAACAACGTTCGGGCATGTAAGTTCGCCCTCCAAATCGCTACGGCCATAGAATTGCTTAGGCAAAATCTCTGTAGCCGTTTCCGGATTGAATTCAAAAAGACCTTTGATTTTAACAGTGTCAATGACATGATCGATTAAGTTAAGATATTCAAGATAAATATCATCTGCACCGTAAGGCTGAATTCTAATAGTTGCACTTCCGGATTGGATTTCAACGGATTCTGCCTCACCGCGCACTCGAACTTTAAATCCATCTTGCCCGGATACTCGAATTTCTGTATCCCCTTTTCTTGGTTCGTTAAATGTAAGTGGTGCATAAGGCTGTTCATCCAGCGCATGGACAATAGCAGTTAATATCGATTCAAGGGTACCGCTATTAATAAGAATGTTCTTACCTTGAAGTGCTGAAACAACGCCTGATAAGTTGGGCATCTTTGCTTTTAAGGATTCCAACCACTCCTCCTCGGTTCCTACGAATCCGTGTGCTAAAGCAATTTCATAAGCACTTTTCCCATTATCGCCTACCAAGGTTGCTTTTACTTCCGCCTCTACTTTAATTGGACCTTCAAGTCTTACTGGTAACGCTTTGTTTTGCATAATACATTCCTCCTCTAATCATGCATGGCCACATCCTGAATTATGTTGACTACCCCCATGCCCAGTTTGTAATATCGGCTAGGCTCCGATTCCTTATATGCAAAAGCATCATACACATGCTCACCAAAGGACTTAATTTCTAGGGTATCCTTTCCGGAAATATTGAATGTCGCAATCTTCCCAGATGCTACCCCTTGCACTTTAATAACAAGCGGACCGCTTGCTCGCTTTCGTATGGCGAATACTGACTTGAACCCTGTCAAATCCACATTGTCATCTTGGACTGCGTAAACTATCCCGAAATCCTCGCCAATGTTGAGGTCTATATCCTTTACATTCATTACTTATCATCTCCCTTAATTGAATGGAATCACACCTTGTTTATCGTACCCGGTCACATCGACCACCAAATACTGAGATGTGGTTTTACCCGAGCAACCTACAGGATACGTGGTGACTGTATTCCAATCAATGAACTGATACGATTTCAGCGATACAGTACTCTCATCGTGAAATCTGAACGTTTGCCACACTCGCCCCGTGTGTGACTTTTTATCTCCATTATTGATATTTGGCCCCCAAACGGATACATCGATTACGGACATGGGTATAATTGCAACCTTGACGCCATATGACTTTGGGTCACGGGCCATGTTTGTAAAAGTATCCGGAACGTAGTTTGATAACTGGTTATACCAATCGTGCGCATAGTGATCAATTACACGTAGGTACCTGATGCGGCTATCATATATCACATCGTTCTGCAGATTGTAATCTGTTGCCCAAGACGCTTTATAATATTTGTGACGACCAAGAACTTGCAATGCCGTATTAGGCTTACTACTTCCTACCTTATCAACAAATCGAATACGAGGCGTGTTTGCATTAGCCGTAACATCCTCGAAGTAACCAAAGCAATAGAACTTGATGCCAGCTTTTACTTCATCAACCATTGCTTGCGTTACCTTTTCGCCTGGCTTAAGTACATCCACTACCAGCACCATTAATCGCTCACGACGTTTATGGACCCAATGAGCTGCGAATTCATATCCTTGTGGAACTGATACTGCTATAAGAGGTGCGTCACCATGATATGCGTAATTAGTGGCATAAAAGACCTGGATTACATTAGCCTCCCCCGCAATATATCCATATTGGTATTTATTTGTAGGCACCAGCATAGGTGCGTAAGCTACAGGTTTGAGCGGGATTTGAACCGTTGGCGTTATCCCCCTCATCGCCCCGGTGTAGAGAACTGCATCTTTTTGTTTAGGGAAACTAAGATATACTAGATTGTCATAGGTATCGTTTATAATCGTGACACCTTCTTTATTCTGGATGTTAATAAATTCCATACGCCAGCCACCCTTCATACGTGAGATCCTTAAATTGACGATTGATATTATATTCATCCTGGGACACTGCAAAATAATATGTTATGATATTACCCCTAACCTCTGCCACTAAGTACTGTCCCATGGCTGCAGCCCAGACATGTTGCCCAGGCTGTAATCCATTCACGGTAATTTGTTGACGTCGATTAGGGATGTCAGATACATACATCCGCCCCTCGATACGTGTGAGCCTTTCCTTGAGATTTAGTATGATATTGCCGTTAGCATCATAAGCTAATACATGCGGTTCCATAATACCTCCTACCAGCACCCAAGTTTAATCCGAGGGTTATTGTCATCATCAAAACCTGTAATAAGGTTATCTTGAATCTCAACACGAGCACCGGTCTCTTTTGAACGAAGTAACCCGATTGTACCGGACACCGCCGCTAAATTATCAACATGTAATTTGTCGGCAGTAACTGCGTTGGCCTGAATCATCTTATTAACAATGACGTTATCGTCGAACTTAGTCGCTCCAGTGATATGAATCAATTTTCCTGCAATGTATACACCAGACTGACTGAGGTTAATGCGAGATACCAACTCACCACCATCAATCTCACCAATACTTTTTTTAACTTGCAAATCGATGCTACCAGCTAACTCAGTAATGCGAGATTCCATATGTGACGCCAAATTCGTAATTCTTCTAGTGGTCTCTTCAGAATTCTTATTGAATTTCTTATCAAGCTCCTTAATTCGCTCATCAACTTTATTCAGCCCGAGAGATTCAAGGTCTAACAAGCTCGCATCAATTTGTGTCTTAATCACGACTTGCTTCTCGTTAACGAGTCCATCTCCGAACACATCAACAAACGAGCAACGTATCCGGTATATTCCGGCTGAGTTCGAATATGTCAGCATGGTGCTAGTAGTTTCAAACTCATCAGTGCGTTCATCTCCGATCACGTGGCATCTGATTGCATATGCTTGTGCTGGCTTAGTTGAGAAATAAAGATTAAATCCCCCTAACTGGCTTTTTACTACAAGCTCAGGCGCGGCCAACTGCGGAACGTTATATTCATATGTTGCTGCAGTCGAGTATTTGCCCAACGTGCTGCGAGCATATAAGTAAACAGTATCCGCTCGTTTAGATAGGGTAAGTACAGCAGATGTACCTTTAACTCTTGCCAATAAAGCATTCGTATCTTTACCAGGATTATTATCGGTACGTAATTCGTAATAGTCGACGTCAGCATTCAGCACCTCATCCCATGATGCGGTTGCATTTCTACTGAACGTGATACCGAAATTACTAGGCATATCAGGTATCGCATCCATCGGTTTGACTATCACATCAACCATTTGGGCTGTTTCTGACCTGTTGCCAAATCGGTCAACCGAGATTGCTTTGATTCGATACTCCTCACCTGGGCCTAATGATTTGATAATAACCTGACTATTACTACTGCCAGCATACTGCCATTCTTGCCCCGGTACAGGCTTTCCGCTCTTCGACTTTAAGAGATACCAAACCTCCGCCACATCGAAGTTGGCAGGATTACTAGGCGGTTCAAATAGTACTTGTAAGTCGTAGTAAACACTTTTATCAGCCGTTTGATTGTACCGACTTATAACGTGTAAATTCTGAACATCCTCTGGCGTTTGCATCTTAGGTATGGCTATATATTTTGTTACGCCAATAGTTAACTGTCCTAACTCATTAATAGCCTGCACTCGCACCTCATAGGTCGCACCTAGTAGCACATCAGATATCGTGGTAGCGTTTGTGGATGCTGGGTAGTTTCCAATATATGTCCACGTATCGCTTTTTACATTTCGGTAATTTATGACTACGTTTGAGACTTTTCCATCGCGAGGTAACTGCCACGTTACACCTATGCGTGAATACATGATGCCATTAGCACCGTATACATCACTCACTAACCCTACTGCTTGAATATCAGACGAACTGTGATTCGTATAATCAATACTTGGCACTGTACCGTCATCCGATACGTAGAGCTCTGGATAATACTCCATGCATTGAATCTTACGTGTCATTTCTGATAGTGTCTTTGTAATAGCCAACACACGAAATGGCTTAGCCGATTTAGAAACCTCTCCGAATGCGTATACCGCATCAGGCTGCACCGGTATAGACTCTTTAACAATCACATTAAGTCCTGATACACTTACTACATTAAATGTAGAGACGATATCTGTGGAGTTGCTACGAATCAGCAATTGATAATTCTTCCCTGGCTGCACTGTCACTTCTTTGTCGAGTGTAATCGTCTGTCCACTTACCGCAACCACACGACCACCCTCGCCCCATTCAGGTATGTCGTGCTGAATTAGAATAATATCTCCTACCGTGCACGCTATGGCATCCGTAAACGCCTCTATTGTCACAGTACGTATTTCATATTTATTGCATCGCAAGAAATGCTTACCGTGTTTATATGCCTGCTCAAGGCTAGTACACCCCATGAGTTCAACTTGTGCCGGATTTGTTAGTGTATCCGACTCGTCGTAAGTATCCCCATATACTGGAATGACGTCTCGCTCATAATCCTTATCCTTGTTAAGGAACGATATTTCAACAGAGTTAGCCCTAGCCTCCACACCTTGAAACTCTTCAGTAAAGCTGCCGTGTTTTATATTGGCTACAGTAAACAACTGTACCGGTGTAGATTGATAATCGCTAACGCATGTGAACCTGGTTCCTACAGGAATTACTTTCCCTCGACCTACTGCTTCTGGATACTTTAACGCATCCCATAATCGCATAGCGGTGTCGTATATATAGTTGAATGTAAACCCATTTGTTTTGCACTTATCTGCCCATGCCTTAAATGCGTTATAGTCAAGGCGCATATGGGGCTGTCCGAATACAATATATTCACCGCCAATCTTACGGCAGATGTGAATTAAATCATATGCAGCCCATGCCGGGTTATCCGCTGGTTGAGCTTCGTACTTATTGATATACGGATTGAACACATACACCTCTGAACGCTCTTGAATCCATGTCACTTTTGGATCGGTACCGCTTAGCTGAGATGTAGCCAAAGCCTTAATTCCAATGAGGGCTTTCCCCGGATGCACGAAATCGTCATAAATAATTTGGGTTAGCTGCACCCAGTAGACCTTATTGACATGGCGCAGGCTTTTCCCATCTTTCGCACTGCATCGCATACGGATTTCATAACGCGCCTTTTCGAGATTGTCAAAGCGAAATACACGATAAAATGCATTATTTGTCGCCTCTTCAATTCGTCCTGCGTAATCAGATGTATTTGTCACGTTATTATCTGACTTAATAAAGTTCCATGCATCACGGCGCTTAATATGGCCGGCCATGCCCTTTTGATTTGCTAAAGGTAATGCCTGCCAGGACTCATCCCCTACCTTACGAATTTCTGCTTTCAAAGTGACAGACGTACGGTCAGCGCCGCCACTATCATTTGAATAATATAATCCGTTTGGAAATCCAACAGTTAACTCTATCGCGTCACACGCATCACCTTGTACCTGTTGCGTATTCCATGATTCAGTCAATTCATAGTTTAGGGATTGATCCGCAAAGTTATCATTGAAATTTGGGATAACTGTTTGGTCATTTGTGCCCTTTCTGATATCCACCTGCACATCCTTATAATTACTGATTGGGTTAGCGTTAATACGAATATCTTCTATCTTTGATAATTCACCTTCACCGGCACAATATAAAAGATTAAGATATTGCTTTTCACCATCACTAATTACATGGCGGGATAATAATAATCCAGCACTTTTCATTCGGCCATATGTTACGGCTAAAGGGTAGCCCTGCCCAGTAACAGTTTCAGTACCTCCCCAGCCATATGTATTTGACTGTTCGGAATTCGAACGGTCAACCTTAGGAGCAGTTAACTTTGAAATGATAACATTACCTATCATCCCTACCGCCATAGCAATTATTGACCGCCAAATTAAGCTTTTGATACCAAAGATAGCACCCGAAGCAATACCGCCGGTAAATGCAGCCATTCCTATCGATAGAAGAACACCAAAGAACTTACCCTCAACTCGGGGCATTACTACAATGTAGTCTTCATCGTTTACAATTGTATCAGGCGCTGCTTCATGTCCATTTACTGAGTACGCCCATTCACCAGGTGCGCTGAAGTAATAGCTGATAGACTTGCCCTGTTTAAATGGCAAATATTTTGTATCCCGTTGCTCCGGCTTGAACGGATTATTTACAATGATTACATTAACCATCTGCTACTCCTTCCTTTCATATATGTGCTTCAATCGAGGCACGTACTTTGATATATGTTCTATGCATGTGCCGCTGTGTTCAGTAGCGTGTATAAATTTACCCTCGCCAAGATAAACCCCTACATGATCGAGATTTTTACCATATAGAGCAAACACCAAAACACTCCCTGGCATTGGCTCACGAACCTCGCGCCATTCATCCATTTGGATTTGGGTATATTCGGGTAGTGGTATTCCACTACGCCGATATACCTCAACAACTACATCCCAGCATTTCATTTCTGAGAATGGGATACCTATCATATCAGTCAAGTCACTTATTGGATGCATACAGTCCTCCTTGCGGGATAGTAGGTTCTCCGCCAAATCGTGTACTGTTCCCCAATTCACGGCATCGCGCTAAGGTTTTATTGCATTGATTTTCACGGCCCTTATATCCGCACTGAACGCCTTTAAACTTGAACGGGCAGAAATCCTTCATCACACGGATTAACGGGAATCGTCGAGTAAAGCTAAAGTCAGTACCCAGTGTAAACTCCATCCATTCTGCGTTTGCATGAGTTCCCGTAATTACGAAATGCTCCTCTTGCTCGCACACATCAGGTATGTTCGTATTCACTACACGAATGATGACATTGGCTCCAGTGAATCCATTATTAGACTCTGCCATACGCTGGATTGTCCGAGTAACGTTAGATACAGATAACTTAATATTAGGCAAATCCGTTGCGTTCTCGGTGACATCTTGAATGGTAAATGGAAATGCGATATAGGTATTGCCTTGAAATTGGATATTCTCCGTATTGTATACCAATCGAATCGTATCTCCTTTATAGGATATTTCTAACAGCATTAACCACACACCTGTGGCCGATATTTGGTTTTTCTCTAAAATCGATGCCGTTGAGAGCGGTAACATGTTATACCTCCTGTAATTTCACGGTTCCCATCCATACTCCGTAGTCATTCGCCGCAAAGTCTAACTGATCAGCAAATCGTACAGTTAGCGTTTCCCGTGTTTCTGGATGTACCCAGTCGAATACACCCGAACAGTTGACGACGTCATAGAACGCCCGAAGTTTATAGTAATCAGTTGTTGGCAACTTGTACCCTACGGAATATGTCCGCCGGGTCCTTGTCGTCTTCTTCCTGGTGATCAGCGTCATGTTTTCAACTTGGCCTTTATACGAAATATCTGGAGTAGTCTCCTGAATTGGATATATCGGCCATCGAATATCTGGAAATACTGCCATAGTTATACTGCGGATGCCTTGATGGCGTCACGCATACCTCCTTTGTTTGATTCCATAGCACGAACCACTACATCAATAACATAATTCTCACCATCGAACCGAGAGTTCTGTTGCTTACTTTCAAGTTCTTGGCCAGACTGATTAACAATATTAACAACTACGTTGTTACTTGTAGTGCCGCCCATCAATCTACGGGTTTCGCTTGCGGTATAAATGCGATGTGATCCAGAGGATTGTAATAATTCTGGCCCGTTTTCACCAACCAGCATAAGTCCTGGATTTGTTTTTCCTCCGGCAGCGAATCGATTTCCTGTAAATGCAGAACTAAACGAACTACCGCCGGCAAAGGACGACGTCCCTTTTGCAGCACCTAGTGAGCCAATACCACTTACTGCACCACCAAATAATCCTTGCAACTTAGGCATGACATATTGCTGGAACGTTAACTGAATCATCATCTTAATAATGGCGTTCGTCATATCCTTGAATATGTCCTTAATGCCTTTACTAAATGATTTCGTTCCTGTTGCCATAGCTTCGAGATTGTTTGTCCATGCTGAATTGATAGAGCTCATCGTACTGTCAAAAGTCGATTTAGCTAAATCAGCATAATTGGTAGTCTCTTGCTTATATTGGCGTGCGGCTTCTTGTAGGCTCGTTTTCAGACTGCGACCTGCAAATTCCCATAGCTTTTGTTGAGACTCTAATAGGTTCTTTTCAATTTGCAGTCTTTGCGTAGCCGTTAACTGGGCCTCATTGACTTCACTCCGTGCATAGTCAATATAGGTCTTTAACTCTTCAGCAAGTAAGGCGTCCGCATCACTGCGAGATAATCGACCAAGTGTAACCATATTGGTTAAGTGGTCAACGGTTTCACTCGTTTGCGTGTAGGCTAACTCTCTGATTTTCTGCTCCGTATCAGATGCTAATTTTAAACGCTCTGCTTGAGCTTTCTTTTCAGCAAGTTCCTTATCGCCTACTGCCTTTGTGTACTCACGAACGTTATCATCAATTTGGGCCTTTTGTGCTTCGGCTTCAGCTTTGAGTAATTGCAAGCGGTCGCCCGTGCGTTCAAGATCGAGTTTCTTAATATCCTCGTTCATCTTGCGAACGCGGATAGTCTGATTTCGTTGTGCTTCAGCTAATCGCTTTTGGTACAGCTCTTCGTTTTTAGCACGAACAGAAGCAGTTAGGTCAGACTCAGCTAATCTCTTAGCATTTTCTGCACTGCCGACAGAATCAGCAGTGGCGCTTGATGTAGCACCTGCATACTTAGCTGTGTCAATATATCCTGTAATGGCACCGAAATCTGCGGTAACAGATGGCTTAGCGACCACTCCGTTTGTATTAGCACCCGTATAGCCTCCGTTCCCGTCACTAATAACAATGTGATTGTCGCCGAGTACGACAACACCATCGCCAGCTTTAGGAATATATCCGTCACCTTCTGGATGCCAAGCCCCTACAGCAGCCGCCGCTTCCCATAGCTTATCGACTCGACGAGGTACGTCCGCCCCGAGTGACTGTTTAACTGCATCAGAGAATAGCTTTCCGCAATCCGTAGCCCAGGTGCCATCTGCTCCTAATTTGTATGCTTTGCCTAATTGCTCATTAGCTGCTTCTAGTACACCCGCAGCTTGTCCTATAGCACCACTATTCACGCCTGAAACAGAGCGAATAATATCACGAATATTTTTTTCGTTTGACTCAAACTGGTTCTTAGCAGTTAACTTATCAATTTCGTATTGACTGCCGTCAATTTGTAAGCTCTGCAAAGTAAGAGATCGATACAACTCAGACATACGCTCTACGGCGCTTGCTAACTTCTCGGCTGCTTGTTGGGCTTTCTTTGCAGCCTGCTCTTGGGCTTTGGCCGCTTTCGCTGCCTCTTCATTCGCCTTATTGATAGCCTCGGTATTGGTTAATCCGCCATTAGCAAGGTCGTCTAGCTTATTCTGCATTTCCTTCTGCGCGGCTTCAGCTTTTTTTTGAGAGTCTTCTAAATCAGCTTTAGCTTTTTTAGCGGCTTCAATTTCTTTTATCTCTTGTGCGGTTGCCGCACGTGGAGAAGGAAAAAGTACTCCATCATCAACTATATATTTTGCATCTCTGAGCTTATTCTTAACCCGGCGGCCTCTATGCGTGATGATATCCTTATCTCTACCTGCTACACCGTTTCTGCCGCCTTCGTACACCTTGTATCCAGCAGATGTAATGACTCCAGTATCATACTTTGCCGACTTTGCGGTCCATGCATAATTTATTAACGCCTTTCCCGCCAATCCTATAGCGGCAGCTAACGCCACCCAGGGACCTGCCGCCGCAATTGTAGCTAACTTCATAAAGCCCAATGCGGTTGTCGCCGATCGGATAATAGTAATCGCCGTTCCTGCTTCAACTCCGAATTTAACAATACTAGCTATAGCCCCTTTTTGTTCTGCTGTCATAGCCTCGAACCTTTTAGCAGCACCCAGTATTTCCTTTGCGTAGTCGTTAAATACAGGAACTAACTCATGGCCGATAGATACCGCAAGCCGTTTACCAGTATTTTCTAAATCTTTTAACTCCCGATTTAGCTTTGCGGATTTAGCTGCAGTCTCGTCGTCGATGATAAGGCCCATTGCTTTGGCACGTTCAGCCACCTTGTCCATCTGTTCAGCGGACATGTTTAGCATGGCGTGCATCTGATACCCAGTACGTCCAAAGAGTTCCATTTCGACACGAGTCTTTTCAGCGCCATCTTTCATGCCTCTTAGACGTTCCTGTATCATCTTGAACACTTCAACGGTATTCTTACCCTTGATATCTTCAAGGGTGTAGCCTAATTTACTGAATATATCAGTACCAAGTTTTCCCTCTGCCCGTGCGACTTCCATTTTCTCTTTGGCCGCTCCGACATTTTTTGAAAACTTAGCAAATGCACCAGCACTATCCTCCATAGCAATACCCATATAATTGGCCACTGCTAATAGTTCGCTGGTTTCTTTTGCCGTAGCACCAGTGATACCGGATAATTTCTTAACGGCTACATCCCATTGAATAGCCTCTTTGGCTAATTTAGCACCGATGCCTACAACGCCAACACCGGCACCTATCGCCATGAGGTCATTCTTCATTTTGCCTAGGGCGGATTTGGCGCCTTCGGCACTAGCTGTAATTTTCTTGAGTCCTGCTTCCGTATTCTTATCGGTCAGCTGAACGACAATATCAATTAAATTATTGGCCATTCTTGTGCGCCACCTCCAATTCTTTGGCTTCTAATAATACGAGTAAGTCGATAAGGTGTGGTAGTGGCTCGATGCCGTAAGCCTTCGCCACTTCTAATACCGCCGGCATATCGAATCCAGCGACCCCGCCAGAATGCCAACGTCGCTGCATTCGGCTTGCGTTATATACTCGCATGGCTTGTCTCGTTCCATCTAGTTGCTGCGGGGAATTAAACTCACACTCCGAACAGTCAAAATGCTGTTTAGTCTCACGCTGCATCTTGATACAATCAGAGCAATACTTTGGCTTATCGGAGTTAAGCCAAAGTATTGCATCAATTAGTTTTTTTCGATTTCAGCCTTTTTTTCGTGAGTAAACCGCATTGTATCAAGCGCAATTTCCATAAGATCATTATCTGGAGCTGCGTTGATTTCATCTTCAGTCAATCCGTAGATATGCTGCATAATCCATTGCGCAAGCTCACGAGAACGTAATAGGCGTTCTGTATCCGGTGCTTCTTCCGGAACTGGGGTATACAATGGGTCTAAACCAGATTTAATTAATTCACCACGTTCAGCGAATGTTAAGCCTCTTACTTTGATATCTTCAAATGCCATATGGGCACCTCCTAGTATTGCTCTTGATTATTAACTAATGTAATGATGGATGCGGAGCGACCAGCATCTGCACGATAGTATGCTTTAAACGGCAATTCAATATTAACGCCACGAGGACCGTCGATGCCTGGAGATTGTCGTTCGTACACAAGTTCAGGCAATTTGAATGTAAGCGACCAGTCATCTTGTTCAAGTCGCAATTCCAAGCTGGATTCCGTGCCATTAACGGCTTTGTTTAACAAGTCCTTGTTTTGGAAGAACGCTTTAATCGTACCGGAAATTGACACAATACCTGGGTCGATGTATGTTCTAAAGCCTTTACCGCCGATAGCGTAAGAATCACCATCCAAGCCAAAGTCAAAGTTGATGTCGCAGCTCAAAATATTGGCCACAGTAACTCCGCCCTCTTTGATAGTCGCGTTAAGATTTTGGAACGGTAGGAAATTAACTGCTTTTGCTGCAACGTCGAATGTAGTAGCTGCCAAAGTTTCCTTGCATCCCATCACATCAACGGATGCAGTTAATTCAGCGTCACCGCCGAATTTAAAGCCCAATTTACTAACACGAACACCAGAGAATTGTTGGAATACGTTAACATCAGGGTACCCCTGTTCAATAGTTAGCGACGGCATTGTGTTGCCGATTTTAAATACATGTTCCGACTTCTTATTTGGCGCTTGGCCAGTTGTGTTAGAAGTCGGTTGACCAAATGCAGCTTTTAGCCAGTAGCCGATGTCGACTACACCAACAGGCACGACCAAACTACCGGACGTGTCAATGTTGCCACGGAATGGAGCTGCGGGATTACGATCACCACGGATTACCGTGGAGTCGTTTAAATTTTGACTAGCTTTTATGGAGCTAGATATGATTGGCGTGATTACGCCGCCAGTAGATGGCGTTGTACCAAAATCCGCCTCAAACGCTATCGCCACATGGGACTGAGAGCCCTGTGCACGTTTCGCTGTTGCCATATGCATTTCCTCCTTTAATATTCAATGTTCCCGCCAATCACGTGCGGGATTTCTATAGTAGCTGTTAAACGTCCAGTAAACACCGGACGCCAATTCATTGAGTCTAATTCATAATCAATGCCGATTACCGGAAACGCCGGATTCACCTTACAAATGCACTCAATGATTAACTGCCCTAGGTTATCTGATTCTAGCGCTCCATCATACCGAATAATATTCTTAATCCGAGTTGCACCTTTATGGACGATACCCCATACAATCATTAACGAGTATGTGTAGGTATCAGCAAGCCCTTCGTTCTTATTACTCGGTAGTAATATGATGCAAGGGCAATCTTCTTCGAGCGGTGCATCGACATCGTCGTAGCCGATATACAGTTGCGCCGGCTTTCCGTATTTGTCATTGCAAAATTTAGTCAACGCTTCATCATTCGCTAGGGCTTCAGCCCAACGTTCAACGATGCGTGACAGTGGAATTGTCTGTTGCATCAAATCACCTTACCTTGTAGTTACGTCGAGATGCAGATTGTGCAGCTGGACCATAAATAGCGTAGTCGCCTATCTTACCCTCGATATAAGGTTTAAGCTTAGGCTGTAACGCAGCTTTCATAGGGCCATAAGTATGACGCGGCTGAATTTTGAACATCGATTTGCCCTTTGGCAATGGTACACCTGCAGCAAATAACTTCTTGCGCATAGGCTCTGTAATCTGCTTGGTGTAACCTTCCTCGATGCGTTCACCTAACCGTTTAGCCGAATTAGATAACCACCCAACTCGGACGGATTGCTTGCCCTTGTCATACTGGTATCCAACTGCATTTGATAACTTACCGAGTGGACTATAGCCGATTGTCCTGGCGCTAATGCCCATATCAAGTAAGGCATTTCGCGATTTAGAGCCCCAGGCCTCTCGTTCAGCTCGTCCGCCACTTTGGTATGCTTTGCGAAGTTTCGCTCCGAATGCTGACTCAAATGCAGCACGTCTTGCGGGTGCCATGAAGTTAGGATACTTACGTCCACCTGGTGCACCTGACCTGATGCCTTCTTTAATTTCCTTTTGCATCCTCCATCCCGTGGATTTTAACGCTTTACGCATCCAATCTGGTTTGGTTTCCGCGATGAAATTCAGATACGGTGTGGCTGTGTCTGTAATCGTAATAGGTTCATTACTCACGGTCTCACCGCCCTTACGTTATGGATGATTTCCAAACAATACATCGTGCCGTCAAAGTTGGAAATGTGATCAACGTACCATTTCTCGCCATTGATATACACTTCGTCTTTTGATCGTGGTTCAGGAACATCCTTAGCACGCACCCAGATTTGAGCTTTATCAGCTAATGCTTTATCAACGAATCCTGAACCCTTACCATCATATTCACCGATTTCCACGCTAGCTTTTATAGATTGCCCCTTATAATCAATTCGTTCACCAAATACAGAAAGCAGTGCATTAGGTCTATATCCTAATTTCATAGTGCCTTACCTCCTATGGAGTAGGCGGGCGTATGCCCGCCTTTACATTACTTTTCTACATTTGGCCAAAGAGCTACATCAACGGTCTTAGCACTTGCAGATTTTGCAGAAATGGCAATGCCCAATACTGGATTTGTGTCTGTTTTAGTTGCACGCTTTTGCATTTTATCAAAATACACAACATCACCTACCGCGAATGCATCTGCCACAACCGCATCAACTGTAAAACATCCTGTGACCTTAACCGCACCGATTGCACCAGGCGCGATATCAGTTATTGCCACGCCATGCATTTTGCCGACAGGGACAATGTCCCCTACGGCAATCATATCGGATGCTGTATTTTTAAAATCAATGCGATCTAATTCTTGAATGAATTGTGCCATATCTAGTTACCTCCTAAATCAATTACTAATTATTTACCAGGGTTTTTATACAAACCGCGGAAGTCGAGCGCAGTTGCGTTGCAATCCATTGCTACTTTGTACTCGATGCCGTCAACCTTGAAGCCTGTTTGCGTTTCTAAACGAGGTGTTTCAACGCCATTTAAGTACGTTACTTCGATAGTTTGAACATCTGTAGGACGGGATGCCAAATACCAAGCATGCGGATCCGTTAATGCCGCATCTACAACGATGGTGAATCGACCACCGAATGGATTAACTGTATCATTGCTACGAGCTGGATCCACTGTGGATTTAACCAATTCGTAAGCCAATGCTTCGAGTTCTGGCGGAATAATCAAATATGTAGGTGCGATGTTCAAATTGCGATTTTCGCCAATATGCTTTTGACGGCGCATTGCCGCTACACCCGCAGATAAAGATGCAACACTTAATTCAGCACCAGTAGCCGCCAAGTTGCCTCTGTCAGTACCGAATAGCGCTTTACCGTCACTCAATACGGTATTACCTGTTAGCAACCCGTACACCATGCTGTTGATGGTATCCTTTGCAGAACGACCAAATTTGGAAGCGATATCTTTGAACACACCCAAATCATCATTGATGATAGCTTGTCGTGTTAAGCTGAATGTACGACCGTATGTTAATACACGAACGTCGTTACCAGCTTCTTCCAACTTAGAATCCTTGAATTGTCCACCTTCAGGAACGAGTTTCAATTCAGCTGTTTCAGAAAGTAAAATACGTTTTGCCGGTTTGAAATCACGGTTACTACCTTTGCCGGTCCATGCATCGAATGTAGCCGGTGCGGTTTCATAGCCTTGTACCAAGGATTTATTTGCTACGTTAGACAAAGCAATTGGGAATGTGGATGTGGAGTTGATAGCTTCACGAGCCAATTCCAAACGGTCAGCATAGTTAGCGGTTAAGCCTTCACGAACTAAGGACTCACGAGCTAATTCCATCAAGGACATAGAACGAAGTTCATTTGCGCCTGGTGCAGGGTTCGCAACAGGGATGCCTGCAGACATCATCAAAGCATCTTGCATAGCCATGCGGAACTTATCAGAATCTGCTTCACCAACTTTAACGGATACTGGTTTATTGCGTTCACGCAACGCATCCATTACTGCCTCACGAACTTCGGCAACAGATTTGCCGGATTTGATAAATTCATCTACGCCATCAACTTCAAAGTCGCGGCATAAACTTGTGATTGTAGATACGCGTTCACGTTCTGCCGCAATCAACTTCTTAGCGTCATCTGCATTAAAACCTTTAACTCCGGACTCTGGTACTTCCGGTACTACTTGTGGCACGTTTTGCTCAGTGCCTTTTGCTTTTGCATCACCTTTCATAGGTTCCTCCTCATTATCATCTACACTTCTGCCTACCCCTACAGTCGGATCTGCAGGGACGGACACAACACTAATCTCCAATGGTTCCCAATATGTAATTACGTATGCTGGGCCTGTAAACCGGCCATTGGAACTTTTAGAATCGGAATCGATTAATTCCTCATATCGACTTATGTCATATCCGACACTCACACCTTGTAATGTGCCTTTTATCACTTTTTGATAAATCTTTTCGGATTCATCATCTTCATCGAATCGAACAATCGCCTTGCCGCGATTATCTTCAATCCACACTTTATCGACGTGACCAACAACTGCGCTGCGGTCATGGTTGAATAGCAATGTACCTAAACCGTTATTAAATCGGTCTAAGTTAACGCAGCCTTCGTCATGACACAATATCTCTGTTCCGAACCATCTTTCATATGGTTCTTCAGAAGAAAAGGACAATTCGACGGTACGGTCTTCGTTCGCTTCGATGTTTGTAATTTGCGCCTCTCGGGCATATTTACCTAAGAGCTGCTTTGCAAATTTCCCCACTAGCTATCATCTCCTTTCATATCAGTGGTGTTATCATCCGCTAGATTCGTTATGTCCCCATTCATATCAAGGGCAACACCCAATTCCTTAATGCGGTCCTGTTCCAGCTTCCGCTGTTCAAGTACTTCTTCCCAGTCCTTACCAGATGCACTACATACGTCTTCGAGCGTTGTGAGTCCTGCCTTAATGGCTTCCTTGTTAGCATTAACTTCCTTAACAGGGTCAATCCAAGACCAGCCTGGAGCTAACCACGCTACTTTCTTATAAAGTTTTGGGTTTGCTGCATAGTCATTGGCCGGGATAATTCCCTTTAGGTAGCATGCTTCAATGAAAGCCCGCCATACAGGCATACAAAAATGCTCGATTATAAAACGCTGCATCTGCTTGAACGATTGCTGGTCCTCCAGCATATTCTGCCGAGCTGCGGAGAAGTTACCACTAATGTTGCGCGTCACTATGTCCGCGCTTAGACCCATACCCGACGCTATGCGTCTTGTTTGTGTCGCTGAGTATTCTGATGCGGTTCCTGCATTTCGCTTAGGTTCCGCAAATGAAATTGATTCACCTGCACGTAGATGTTGGATAATCCCTGGCGCCATTGAACGAACTTTCTTGCCTTTACTGTCGATCTTATTTGCAACCATCGGGGCGGTCCCAGTATTACTTGTTACAAACGCGCCGAAACATGCGGCTACACGAGCCGCTATAAGGTCAGCATCCATATATTCATCTACGTCGTGAATACGCTTTAATACGAGAGCTAACATACTAACCCCGCGCAATTCACTAGGTCTACGAGGCTTATGTAACAGGAAAGCCCTATTACTTGGTAATCGTGCCTCATTAAATGACCGTATTCCTAACGGGTCTGTTTGGAATACGTGATACGCTATCGGTCTTCCGTATTTATTAACTTCCACGCCATTAACAATACTATTGCCATTCTCGCTTACCGATACGGCTCCGATATTCTCGCCCTCGATAAGCTGTAATGATAGTGGTATATCTGCGCCTTCGGAGGTCATATTAACTAGGATTTCTCCATCATAGACCATTCGGCGCAGAGCCATTTCTTGCAACTCGTAGAACGTGGATATTCCTCGGATATCCGCATTCTCTTTATCCACCCAGTCAGACCAAGCCTCCTCAATTTTCTTGTTGAGTCTTTCATTTAGCTTTCCTGCTTTGGTCTTGATTTTGCACTGTGGCTTTATTCCGGTACCTACTACATTCCGTAGTAATGCCAATACAACACTTTCAGCAAGGTCACTATTAAGTTCTGCTGCACGTGCACGACCTCGGATCAAATCACGTTGGCCTGATGCTACTTGTTCAGCTGTACCAAATACTGGCATCCAGTCGCCACTCAATCGGTCGGTTGATGCCGCATCATATCCACGTTCAAGCGAACTACGGAAATATGCTCTACGGGCAGCTCGTTCTGGATTGAAATATGCTATTACCTTATCGAGTATGTTCATCGTCGCTCCCATGACACGTATGATGTCGTGCTATTACCTTCCTCATCATCAACGCGAGACATTAACTCACGTTCACGGGCGTATAATGTCGGCAGGTCATGCGTCTTAAATCGCTTACCACCTACAGACATCTCAGCGTATCCATTCGTCTCAATTTCCTCGATTATCGTTCGAATACGCTCCAAGTCTTCTCTTGCGCTCATGGTCTCACCTCCTTCTTAACTAAACCAACCTCGGCTATCTGCATTAAAGTCTTCATCATCCGTATCTTCGTCCTCCTCATCGGTATCCAGATTATATTCGGGTAAGTATTTAACACCTACCGAGTCCGCCACCATGGCGTTGTATACACACGTATCCAACAAGTGATTTGTTGGATGACTGGTTAATGGTTTCCATTGCACTGTAACTACTCCGGTCTTTACATTTCGGATTTCTTGCTTTTCCTCCGACCGAAGGTGCTCCGAATATTCCTCTGGGCAATCCTTAAATAAATGGATTGTGCCAGGCTCATTAGCCGGACGTACCATACGTGCAAATATAAAGTCCTTCCAGTAATCGGTATTCACTACGTACAGCTTCATGCCTCCGATGACGCCCTTCTCGATGCTGCTCATCTTATATGGCGGAGCTAGAGGACTGTGTGATGAATCACCTTTAACTGGCACGCATACTTCTGGGTACTGTGCGCAGTACTGATATACTTCATCTGTTCGATAGCCACTATCGATACCGGCCCTCACAATCTTACGGGCCTCACCATACTCTGATGGATATTCTCTATCGATGAGTATCTCGGTTAAGTCTGACCAACTACTTGCTTGACCATAATCGACTAAGTAACTTGATACACCATGAGCGTAGGCTCTAACCTCCCACCAGAAATGATCTTGCTGCACGTCGACAGAGGCGATAAGTAGTGGCGCATGCTGTGGCACAATACCGCGAGGAACTTCCGACTGCGTAAACACGAGGTTCTGCGTGCTTTTAGTTTTCGCAGATTTCCACGGCTCCGCTAATCCAGAGTTGATAAAATTCATCAACTCACTTGGCTTATCCTTTGATTTAACAAACTCATATGCCACATCGCCAAAGGTAACCCATGGAGAGTAAAGGGATGACATATGATAGGCAACCGACCGGACGACTCGGACTTGTGATTCATTCACCGCACGCCATTCACCTTGCCGGAGCATATCCATCTTGTGCTTATCATCAATACGTTGCTTACAATGTTCGCACTCATAATATGCGGTATCACGTATCATATCCGCATTGCCATGGTGTTCCTCCGGCCATTTTATCTGTTTGAATTTGAGGGTCTGCGACACCCCGCAATGCGGACATGGCACGTAATACTGCTTACGTTCATTTGCGTCCATATATGACTGCCAAATATTGCCACTCTCAATCGTAGGAGTTGACACTCTTACAATTTTCTTATCAACGAATGTCTTAGTACGTTCTTCAGCCAACTTAATTGGATTCGCTTCCTTACCGGAGAAAGCTGGATACTTATCAATTTCATCGAAAAATAAGTACTTAATTGACCGACTCGATAAGCTGCTTGGTGAGTTCGCCCCTACGAGCACCATGTAGTTCCCATTAACGAAGTCTAACTCCAGCAGCTTACTGCCTTCGTCATACATATCTGCCAATGGTTCCACGCTTCTAATCATTGGCTGCACACGTTTATCGCTAGCGAATTTCGCGATTGTATCTGTAGGATAAACCATCATGACTGGTGATGCGGTTTGGTGTAGCGCATACCCAATCATATTAAGCTCAGCTTCCGTCTTACCAATCTGTGCCCCGAAACATAACGAGATGCTTTCAATAAGAGGGTCCGTGAATTTGTCCATAGGCTCCTTGAGATAAGGTGTCCGCGCTGTACGCCATCGTCCAGGTTCGGCAGATATATTAGTCAGTACCCTGTACTTATCTGCCCATTCTGAAACGGTGTATCTTTCAGGTGGCTTGAATGCCTCTAATTCCTCAGGGAACCAGTCAACCTTTGGACTTACCTTTTCCCGTAGCTTTGACTTTCGGCGTGTACTCGCCTTCGCGTGCGTAGCTTTCGAGGTATTCTTCGACAAGGCCATTCACCACCTTTTCTACACGAGCACGTTCCTCAGGATCCGTGAATTCACTTCCAATACGCTTACCTAATTTGGTAAATGATGTCTTCATCTCCAATACTCGGCTAGCCCATGCCTGTGCAACATCAGCACGAGGGACATATTCTCCATTAAGCACATCTAGCATTTTCTTTTCACGCGCGGCCTTTGCTTCTTTATAATCTGCTTCGGCTTCTAACTTACGAGTTGATGCGGATTTGCTTTTAGCGTTATCACCTTTCGCCTGTCCTAAATACACGAGGACTTCCCGGAGATTCCACCAACCTACAGAGGCTTTAGGCATCCCTGCTTTATGATGTCGAGAAATAATTTCCGGAGTGACCCGCAAGAGGTCACATAGTTGAGTGCTGGATACGAGCAGATTGCCTGCAGCATCAAATTTCACTCTCGGTTTTGTGTCCGCCATAGGTGTACTCCTTTCTAAATTCGTCTTTCTACATTCAACAGGAAAATTTTTCTCACAGAGAGAGGACCATCGCGCGGGGGCGACCAGCGGCCATTTTTCGCCCGCGGAGTACCTTTTCCAAATTTTTATTTTCTCAATTAGGAATTATCATTGATACTCAATAAGAAAAAGGGTAGACCTCAACTAAGTAAGGTCTACCCCGGGGCAGTGCAGCAGGCAGACATATTGTGCGGGCCAGACACTGCCTGCTATCTACTACATTTACATTATATTAAATTAAGAGTGTGCCATTCTATGCCATCTTTTCAAATTCAGCTATTGCTTTCTTGTGAAGTCTGTGAACTTGTCGCCACGAATACCCTAGTTCGACAGCTATCTGCTCCCATGGCAATGCATTAATGTATCTGAGATTCAGTACATCCCTGTATTGTCCGTCAGTTATTTGGTTGATGACTTGCTTGACCTTGTTTCGAGAATCAATCAATTCATCCCATTCTCTGTTCAGCTCCTCCCTACATTCTTGTAAGTGCTTACTGATTCGTGGCATAGCATCTCCCGATTCACATATCTGTATAGCTTCTGAATGTAAATCTCGGTTAATCGCACTTAGCTGAATCTCTAACGCACGCATTCGCTGCTCAGTATGGCGGACAGCTTGTAATTCTTCATTAGCCATCATATGCGATAACCCCCATATTTACTGATAATCATCTGTGCTCGTAGTAATCCGTCAATGTATCCGCTTTCACGAATCCTATCATCTAGCATAGGTGATCTCAGTTGTCTATTACGGGCTCGTATGATGGCAAGACTTAAATCTGACTGTATGGCACCTACAATCACATCTGACCTGCTTCTACGCTTTTGCATCCTTTACCTCCATACGTTCGACAATATCCTCGATGGCCCCGATTAATCCTGCCATTATAAATTGATCCATATTAATCATCCTTTCTGTATTTATCGATTCTTGCTTTTAGGCTTTGCAGCACATATTCCTGCGCTCGGTCTTTTTGGGCTAGCGCATCCATCATATCCTCATCACGAGTTCCCTCACATATTAGATGATGGATAATTACCTTCTCCATTTGACCTTGGCGATGTAACCGCTTATTAGCTTGTTGATATAACTCAAGACTCCAGTTTAACCCGAACCATATTACATGGTTACCGCCGTCCTGTAAGTTAAGCCCGTATGCCGTACTAGCCGGATGTGCTAATAGAATATCAATCTCTCCAGCATTCCACGCTATCTCATCATCGGCACCTTTTAGTTCACAGACTCTTAATTTAGTCTTAGCTAATGCTGCTTTTAACCGTTCACAGTCATGCTTGAAGTTATAAAACACTAATGCAGGCTTTCCGTTTAACTGTTCTACAAGTTCCATAAAAGCCTCAATCTTACAGCCATGTATCTCGTGAACGTTCCTATCGCCATCATATACGGCGCCATTCGCTAACTGTTGTAGCTTTGTAGATAATGCTGCTGCACTCAAAGCTGTGATATCTTCGCCAGCTTCAATCAACTCTAATACAGATGTGCGTTCCATATCTTCGTAGGCTTTTTTGGCTTTCGCATCTAACTGCACATATTTAATATCGTTGATTACTGGAGGTAATTCCAAATAGTCATCAGCTTTCATGGATATGCATAACCCAGATATTGCCGCCATGATACTGTCATTTGAATCGGATTTAGGTTTATAGGAGTACACCATTTCGCGTGACCTCTGATCGGGCTCGAAATAGTAATCTCTAAATCCTGTATACGTTTTCCCTAATGACTCACCGCGGTCTAATAAATACACTTGGGCCCATAGATCGATTAATCCGTTAGGGGCTGGCGTACCTGTTAACAATACCATTCGCTTGATGTGGTTATGCATATAGGCTAATGATTTAAAGCGCTTAGCTGTGTGGCTCTTAAAAGAACTAGATTCATCCACAACTACCATATCAAATGGCCATGCATTCTTATAGTAATCAACTAACCACGTTACATTCTCACGATTGATAATGTAGATATCAGCTGGTGTGTTTAAAGCCTTAATGCGCTTTTTCAGACTACCTAATACAGTAGATATTCTTAATACACCTACGCCGTCCCATTTTCGTGCTTCTCGTTGCCATGTAGCCTCCGCTACTTTCTTAGGCGCTATGATTAGCACTTTACGGATGGCAAATCTGGAGTACTTCAATTCGTATATGGCAGATAACGTGATAATCGTTTTCCCTAAACCCATATCCAGGAATAACCCTATCTTATTTTGATTAACAGTTTTATCAATACAATATCGCTGATACGCATGCGGAATAAACTGCATTACGCTTTCACCCCGAATTCTTCCGTAAATTGTTCCAAATAACCAGCCACCGCATCTGCACCTTTTAACACAAATACTTTTTGATTTAGCTTTTGAAGTTCACGGGCTTGGACACCCTGCAATCGCGAAAGTACGCCTTTGGATGTCTTCAATTCTACGAAATGGATAACACCATTTGGCCATATGACGATTCGATCAGGCACGCCGACATTACCAGGGGATACAAACTTATACGCTTTACCTCCTGAACGTTTGACGCCTGCAACTAATTTTCTCTCGATATCCTTTTCTAACATTTCTCACCTCTGAAATCTTTAAACGTTAACATGTTTACATACGCGTATATGAGGGTTCAAATTAAGGCTGTAAAGGGCGTATTTTTTCTTAAAACTCTTTGTTTTGATATTTACCAGTATATAATGTTAACATTGTTAACCAACCTATATGAATATAGATAAATACTGACTTTATGCGTTAACATAGTACGTTAACATTCTCCGAATTCGTTAACATTCTAATGTTAACAAAAATACTGAGAATGTTAACGCTTAATTGAGAATGTTAACGTTATAATTTCAGTTTTGACTCGTTGATTCTGAACCCTCTTTGATGTCCATATTCACCAAATCTCATCAACTGACTTCCGCCCATTGTATATGGGGAGTCCGCCAGTATTTGATTAATTTCTCTGGTCTCGATTTTCTTCATGCGACTCGGGTCGTTACCAAAGCATTCCCACCATACCTCTGCCGCACAAATACGGTCACGATATACTAACTCTTGACCCTCGGCAGGTTTAGCATTCATGCTAAGATACGTCCTCCGGGCGCTCCGACTCATCACATTCCAATTTAAAGGCACTTTGATTAATAAAAACTCATTAATCAGTCCTGCTTTGGTATTTGATTCCATGTGCGCCTCTCTAGCCGCATCAGCCAGTTTTAGTACAGCCGGGTCATCCTCGATAATGAGGCTTTCCCCGCTTTTATACCGATACAAGGCCTCCGCCCATAACTGGTCAACTTCTCCTGGAAGATTAACAAATATGTTCTTTCGTGGAGTCGTCATCTCAAGATCAATAGGCCAAAATCGGCGATTACCTGTAATATCTTTTAGGAATTCATATTGATTCGTACTACCAAAAAATACACACTGCCGTGGATACTCTTGTGTACGTCGGCCATAAGCTTGACGAAATACATCTACTTGACGACTTAGAAATTGCTTGGACGCATTTTCTTCAGCCCTTGAATACCCTGCCATTTCACCAGCTTCTATAATCCATTTACCTTGAATGCCTTCCGCAGCTTCTTTACCCTCAAAGGTATTTAAGCCATCAGCGTACCACTTCTTGCCCATCGTGCGGATAAGAGTACTTTTACCGATACCTTGACCGCCAATAAGAATTGGCATCGTGTCATACTTGCATCCAGGCTCAAACGCTCGCGCTACTGCCGCCGTAAATGACTTTCTAGCGGCTGCACGGGTATACACATTATCCTCAGCCCCTAAGTAGTCGATGAATATGGTATCTAATCGGGCAATGCCGTCCCAGGATAACCCGTTAAGGTAATCTAGTACTTCATTAAATCCATTTTGCTCAGCGCACATAATGAGGGCATCCATGATTTTATCTTTGCCGGTGATATCATATTTATTTTCTAGGTACCACCGTAAGCCCGCATCATCTGCGTCTGTCCATATGCGAAGTCCTGGTGTTGGGTTCCATGGTAGGGCCCCTTTTGCCACGTATCTCGAACCAAATCTATCATAGGCAAGTCTACCGACAAGCGCCGGATCATGGTGCATGATTTTAAGCATGTTATCTAGTGTGTTCTTAGGTCGACCATTCTCGTCGTACTTTAGTGTCGAACTTTTCATCCAGTCGACGTTCGTTAACGCATTAGGATCGAGGTCGGATGTCTCAGCGTGAGCCGATACATCCATGATAATATCAGCAAATACATTTGATGCCGATTCTCGGGCACGGGCCATGTTGAGTTCGTTAACGACTACCGTATCTTGCATAGCTAGTTTAGCCATAGCCATGTAAGATGGCAGCTTATGCCCAGGTGTCCCATCCTTAGCAGTCTCGTCTAAGCTGTGGAACTTATGCAGCCGGATAAGGTCAAAGGCATTAACTAATTGACCACTACACGGGTCAGTATTATGGTGACTGAACAAGAATGTATCGTCATCATAGATAACCGCCCCGGCTACCGTTGAGCCGGTAACGAACGTTAAGCGGTCCTCGCTGCCGTCAACATCGACATATGCATGAGGTATGAATTTATCAATCGCCTCACGAATACCGTATATTCGACAAAAGGCACCCACGATACCTGGCTTTTCTCTCGGATCAGCTTGCTTTGCAAGTAGCTGCTTTTCATGTTGCGATGCTTCCTTACCTGGTACTTGTGGCCAAGAACGCACATCTCGCCAATCAGTATATTGGCTGAGCATACCGTCAGCAGATAAGAATGCCTTATCGCCTACGTAATATACATACTGTGCATCATTCGGACATGATGGCCAATACATAAGCCGAGAGGCCTCGAACGTAGTTCCGTCCATCATACCAATGCCGATGAGCTCTGCCAGCTTACGAGCAATAGGCTCATACTCATCAGGTGTCATCGTTCTATCAGTAGGGACGATAACACGTAACCGTGGACGATGTACCGTATGAGAACGAGTTGAGTAGATGACATAAGCCATGCCTAGGCTGTCAATCGTGCGAGCGACGTTCTCAGTTTCCCCAGGCGATATGGCATCCATATCAAGAGTAATCAGATCACGCCCAGACACGTTAATAGCTTTACGTTGTAGACCGTTTAACGTACCACCAACAAAGCCACCTATGTCCTTTAACTTGCTTTTCTCAGATTTTGGCAATCTGTGATATTCGTCCACGGTTTCTGTTGTACGAACGGGGATTTTGAGGCGTTCACAAAACTCGGACCATAACATCTCCGTACGGGTCCATTGCTTTGATGTGCGACTCGCACCGATACTGATGGTAATCAGTTTATCGTTTTGCAAGTGTATCCCCTCCTAATCTTTCATATAATAGTCGTTAGTAAATCCTGCGGATGATAATAGCAGCCCGTCTGCCCAAGGTATGGCGATTGAGAATATAGCATTAACATCATCCAATGTAGATTCTGCATTCTCCTTGTTGACTTCAAGTACAGCTTCATCGTGAATGTGCATAATAATTTGATATCCTACATCCGCCAATCGGCGTAATGTTAACGCTAAACAATCGCGAGCGACTGCTTGTGTGATGTTTTCGACTAATTTGCCTCCATAGGTGCTTTCAGTAACCCATGCAGCATTTACCTTAGTCTTAAAATGTACAGCATCCTTACCGAACGCATTCTGCTTAATGCTTGGGCTAGGATAAAATAGCTTACGTCCGCTAGGTAGTTCAATCGTCATATAACGGTAACCGTATATTGGATCAATTTCCAATCGGAACATAATGCCATGGTCAAGACCTATAGGATTCCCGGTAGTAACGGTGTACACGGCCGCATTCTCAACGGCATACCACAAATCTCGTATTCTAGGCGATGCGTTGCGCCATAAATTTACGATTTCAGGTAATTCCTCCTCATGGAGTCCCATATCAAGAGCTCCCATGGCTTTTAATGCGTTCACTCCGCCTTGATAGCCGAGTGCCAATTCAGCGACTTTACCTTTTTGTCTAAGGTGCCCATTTTCGCCATGTTTAACAACGGGAACACCAAACATCGATGATGCGGAAGCACAGTATATGTCTCCGCCCTCAGCGAATACACGTTGACGCCAATGTTCTCCTGATAACCAGGCGATAACACGAGCCTCAATAGCCGAGAAGTCGGCCACACATAATGTATTGTCCTTTTCAGCAATAATTGAGGTACGAATTAATTGAGATAGCGTATCCGATACATCGCCGTATAGAAGTTCTAATCCTTGACGGTTTTTGGTCTTAACGAGATGCCGAGCCGTGTCGAGGTTTTCAATGTAATTTCTCGGTAGGTTTTGCACCTGGATAAGACGACCCGCCCAGCGTCCGGTACGGTTAGCGCCGTAGAACTGTAATGTTCCTCTGAGACGAAGATCAGCGCCCATAGCACCATCCATCATCGTATATTTAGATACAGATGACTTAGCTAGCTTTTTACGAATCATGAGTACTTTTGCGGCAACGTCATCAGCATCCATCAAAGCATCAGCCACAGTGTCCTTAGTTAACTTCTCAAGACTGACATTAGTATTATTGTTTAACCAGTCAAGCAATTGATTCCGGCTGTTAGGGTTGCTAAGTCCTGTGATTTGGTAAGCCTCATTCATCAACATTTCTCGATTTTCCTCATCAATGTATAAGGCACCCTCAACCAATTCACGGTCAATGCGTACACCTCTACTATTGATTTGGATATCAAGATACCAATCTTTCCACGTATCATCAGGTACGGGGAATGAGGCTAATCTGTGATAACATTCCATCTCAGTGATAACGTCCTGGCGGTTGTACTCAATGAATGCATTCCACTTATCCATATCATGTCTAGGTAGATTACGGGTACGGCCCCCATTACGTTTGGTAGGCTTACATGGTGTACAAAAGTACTTGATAAGTGCTTTCCCCGATGTGTCCTTTTTCTTATCCTGAGGTAACCCCAGGGCCTTGCCGAGTAAGGCTAGGCCCATAGGATATCCTAGGTAGGCACCGTGAATCATCGTGCACTGCCACTGATCAACAGATGTGAGTAACCCTGCACGATTTAGACACGTAATTTCAAATTGTGCATTGTAAGCGTGCTTGATTACATCTGGGCTTAATAAATCACGAATTATACTGTCAGGAATTACTCCTCCCTGCGCTAAATCTACAACTTCAACAGGACCAAAGTCGTAGGAATACGCAAATAGTAATATAGCGAAATCAGGCGATTCAGTGTATTTGTACACGCCGAATGAGATATCAGTTGATGAATATGTTTCTATATCAATACTTAGATGCCTCATATCAGGCACCTATTAGTAAGGTTGACCAGTTACAGGGTTAATCCCTACAGGAGCTTGCTGTACAGGTTGCTGAGGTGTCGTAGCATATGCCGGTTGTACATAACCTTGTTGAGGTGCTTGTTGTTGCACAGGTTGACCTGCTGCTACTGGAGCACCAGTATATACATTAGCTGCACTACCTTGAGGTGCACCAAATACAGAGGATGCAGCAACGGGCATGCTACCCAACGCTTCACCATCGCGTACTTTTTGAACAGGGCCCAAACCACATCCGATACCAGTGGATTGATTGGAGTAGAAGAAGAATCGAACGAGTACATTGACATACATGCCGGAGTATACTTGTGTAGGATTTGTGAGAGGATTGCCTTGAAGATCTACTACTTCAACTTTATAGCTAGCATCTTGCGCTGCTGTAAATACCCAATGACCTTTACATTCAGGACCAAACTCCTTACCAGATTGTGTGTAACCATCACCATCATGAATTGGTACTTTAGGCTGTGCTGGAACACGTGCGCCGAATTTAGTACGAGCTGATTGGATAGCAGCTTCGATAGCATTCATGAGAGCTTGGTATTGAGCTACATCAGTTTTAGGTAAAAGAATAGTAGCTGAATATCTAGGTTTAGCACCAGGCTGTGTGGAATTAGCCCAAGGTTCTAATAGGTGACAATAGGATACACGAACATTTTGCAATAATACTTCAGTTGGTTGTGGAACGAATGACATAATTAATTACCTCCATTATTATCATTAGATACATTAAATATTTGCGCCGCAGTAGGCTGATTGGTGATCCGAGGGCGCTTATCGGATTCCTCAACTAGGGTAGGCTTGCCTGGTTTCTTAACTATCATGTCGCCTACCATATCATTAAATTGGGTTTTACCGATGGTCTTTTCCATCTGTGCCAATGTTAATGTCTTGCGTTCATATAGAATGCTTTCATCGATGCCAGCTTTGATTAAAGTATCTATAGCAGCATCGGTGTCTTGAAATGCCCGACTACCACGACCCTCTACGGCTTTCCAGCCAGGGACTGTCACCCCATTAAGAGATTCAGTGAGCGCGTAGTCTTTCATATCCTCGAGCCAAGCAGCGACATCTTTCCCTCGACGAAGGTATTCACCGAGTTCTGTCATCGAGATAAGTCGAGGATCATGATTAGCAACTAGCGCACTGTGCAATGAGTCGTTTGCATCATATCGGGCTTTGCACTGTTGTTTTGCCCTGCAGAATCTGCACCAGTCACCGGGTTCAAATTTACCATTGCCAGACATAGCCTCATCTGCGCGAGGTTTGACAAATGTATTACCCCAATCCAGTAATTCTGCTGTAGGGATTTCCCATTCGCTGATATTATTAACACGGGGCTGCACGATAGTCATTTTGACCGTATTGAACATATAGAGTAATCTATACGCATCAATCGCGCCAAGGGCGTATAGCATCATTTGCGGATTGTGTTCCGCATCAACGACTACCCCTTTTCCGTGCTTATAATCAACGATGTGCAAGGTGTCGCCGGATAGAATAATACAGTCAGCTGTGCCGAATCCATCGGGTACATAACGGCTAAAATCAACGCGTTTTTCAATGGCCACTACAGGAATTGCCGTACAGCCTAACATAACGCCTTTGACATATTCGAGGTATGTTTCCGAGGTATCGTCCATTTCTGGTTGCCACAATTCATCTTTTTTGATTTTGTTGAACTTGCGAGTGTATGTGGATTTAGCCATGGCCGTGGTATACTTCTGCAGTTTTAACTCACACAGTTCGTGTGCCAGGGTTCCTTCCTTTGCATATACAGATGTACTATCGGGAAAGTTCTCCTCTAGGAGAGGGGCGGCTGTACAATGCAGCCACCGGTGCGACCCCGATGCGTTTAATAATGCATGTGATCGAGGTGCCATTAGATTCTTGCCCCCAATCCTCTAATTGCATTTACTAATTCAGGGTATCTGTTCTCAGGTACTTCACCCAAGTATTGAACACCGAATTGTGCCATTAATTGTTGCAGTTCTACAGCTTTCCCTGCGTCAAGTAATGGCGCAAGCGCCGCTTGAATTTCAGGCAATGTATACTTCTTAACTTCCTGAGATACTGGAGCAGTAACAGGTGTTTGCACAGATGCGGTAACTGTTTGTACCGGGGCATCAGTTGCCACGTTGACAGTTGGTGCCGTAACAGCTACTTGAGTAGGAGTAACTTGTACAGCTGCATTAGGTGCCGTCATGGATATGGAGTTTGGTTGCACAGCTACTGTTGTAGTAGGTACACCTTGATTTGCATCTTGCGGAGCTAGATTAGATACGCACATGGACGGTGCCGCTACTGTAGATACCACTGTATCTACCATGCCTGGGGCTTTATCATCCATTGCTCTATCGCTATCTACAAAACTTTTGAATTGATTTAACACAGCTTTTAGCTGATTATATACATCTAGTACATTAACTCCTTGAACTTCAACTTTAATCATTATTTAACTCCTCCTGAATATTAATAATTGATTGGTTGTAATACGATTCTTTTAACTCAAAACCTAAAGCCCTACGGCCCATACGAAGTGCCATAACTGGGACCGTACCAATACCAGCAAATGGATCAAGTACGATATCATTTGGATTACTCCACAATTCTATGCATCGAGCCACAGTATCTAACTGCAGCGGGCAAATATGACGTTCGTCCTTATTATCACGAGCTGCTTTATAATTCAGCGTATGTGTTTGGCGGATGTCAGCCCATACAGGATTAGCGTATCGTCGCCATACTTGATGGCTATACATAGGCTCCGTATTGTATTTTTGCTTTTTATCAAACAAATCTGGATTGGGTGCAGGTCGATCAATTCCTTTGATTCCCTCAGGTTCCTCTTGACCGAAAAACTGGGTAAACCCTTCCGGGTGTGCAATAGGTTCTGGATTGTCACCAGGTTTACGCAACGTCACGATGTAATCAGGCGCCCCCATTCTACACATGGCAGAATCTTTTACAATTTGTTTGTGTAAAAGCCCTAGCGCCTTTGTCCGAGTAGCCTCAATGAGAGGATCTTTCCAAATCGTGACTCGGGAATGCATCACGAATCCAGCATCCTGGAAGGCTCGAATAATGTCACCAGGAAAATCTTTCATTCCGATAACACCGTCCCTAGATTTCGTGAGTGGCAAATCCATACAATGAACTGATACTAATCGCCCAGGCATTATTACGCGGTATAGTTCTGTTATCAAGTACTTGAAGTGCTGCCAAAACTCGCTATCAGTAGATGAGTTGCCCATATCCCTATCAGAATTAGAGTAAACATACAAGCTACTAAATGGAGGGCTAAATATAGAGTAATGAACGCTATCATCAGGTAGCCCTTTCAGCACTTCTACTGAGTCGCCATTATAGATTGCAAATCGGGACTCAATTAACTGATTTAGCACGTTCACGTTGTAGGTCCTCCTTTGCTTTCTTATTTAGCGCTTGCAGCGTTGCGACTCCAGCAAGAGCGGCTATACATTTATTCATGCCTGCATCAACAGCTAATTTAGTTAATTTGGCTGCTTTTAACTCATTGATGTGGATGACTCTTATGTTATGATTCTTAGCATAAGCTAATTCCAAATTGCACCCGGTTGAGTTCTCCCAGCCGTTGCACATTACGATTGCATCGCAGCCACTTAGAAGGTCAATGCACCAGCCCATGCCAGTATCATAATCGACCTTATTGTACAGATGCCCAAACATATGTATAGGTGAAAGGAATATGTTATGCGTATCGCTGCCAAAAGGTTCCTTTATTGGAAATACGCCCATATCTTCCTGCAGCCACTTTAATACAGAGTCAGCATTCTTTTTGTTTTTAGCCAACCCTCCGAATGGATGGCTAACGTAAATTTTAGTCATATAACAGCCCTCATTTCTGCCCAGTTAGGTAACACCATCGGCACACACGGATTGTATTCCGTTGATTCCCGTCTAGTTTTAGATAATTCAGTACGAACAGCGTCACGGGTTAGCGCAATCATAGCATCCCTCATTTTTATAGCATCCGCTTCCTTACGTTCGATATTCGCTTTAACTGCGCCTTCCTTTTCGGAAATTACAATATAGGCGTTCACCTCATGCTTCTGGCCAAATCGCCAGCATCGACGAAGCGCTTGATAATACTGTTCATAACTATCGGATAGTCCAACAAAAATCATATTGTGGCAGTTTTGCCAGTTCATTCCGAATCCAGCGATACTTGGTTTTGTTACCAAGCATTTTAGGAATCCAGAACCAAAACCTAACATCATGCCCTGTTTTCGAGTTGCCTTATCACTACCTTTGACATCCTCTGCGAGATCAATCATTTCTTTCAAAGTAGTCGATTCATCATTAAGGTCGCACCACACTAGCCATTGCTCATTAGATGCATTGACTAAATCAGCCGCTGCTCTACATCTTGATTCACGAGATGCTTTGCGAGCCCTGCGACGTTCCAGTAAGGATAAAGTAGGAACATCTTCACCAGTTTTATCAACGACGATTTCATGTACGTGTAACTCAGGCAATTCATAGCCATCATCTTCATAACCCAGGGATGCCGGATTATCTAGCACTACTGCCCATGACGCCATCCACTCCCAAAAGGTATTCTCTGCATGGCCTTTTAATCGCCATTTAGCGGTATCGCTACCATCGTGCGTGAAATACATAGATAACATCTCGTTACGACTCATGATGCCGAGGAACTCTGCGTGATTGCCAAGCTCCATATAGTCATTCGGTGCAGGCGTTGCCGTACAGGCCAACCGATATGGTGTATTACTGAATCGATTTATTAAATCCGTACGTACTTTACCAGTAAATGACTTTAGGATACTCGATTCATCAAGCACGACACCTATAAGATTGTCGGTATTAAATCGTCCTAATTTCTCATAATTTGTAATATTAACGCCTGGCACAATGTCATCATCAGATTCGCATATAGTCACAGGAATATCGAAACGTTCACCCTCGGACTGTGTTTGAGCGGCCACAGCTAGTGGTGCTAATATGAGTACTGATCCACCCGTGTGCAGATAAATCTCATACGCCCAGGACAGCTGCATTAAAGTTTTACCTAATCCACAATCGGCGAATATGGCAGCTTTACCTTTTGCCAAAGCCCACTTAACGATATCTCGTTGAAAGTCAAATAGATGTTTGTTTAACATACCAGCGTCGATAACAAATCCGTGAGATTCTGACATTTTAGACTTGGAGTTGATGAAAGCGTTATAATTCATCGACAGACGCCTTTACAGATTCATACTCAGTAAGTATCGCTGAGAATTCTGGGTCATTTTTTGCAAGCAACCGATACATGGTCAAACGCTCAGCGCTCTTAGCCTTTTGTTCGAGTTTCTTTTCTATGTCCTCCAACTTAGCGCGATCAATTTCGCGCTTATTACATTTAGAAATATCGATAACCGCAACGACCTGTTTGACTACATTTCCTTTGAAACCTTGCATCCGAACAGTATCAAGGTCTTTTGCTTTTTTCAAAATGCGTGCAAGACCTAGTCCATTTCTTGATTTAACAACAACCCAATCACCGACACCAATGTTGTCGATTGGAACATTTGTATCGGATTCGTAATATCTAAACCAAAATTCATCTGGGTTATGTACTGGC
>OGEQ01000597.1_pt1 | contig 36645 bp, 24 predicted proteins | sample 1570731 | NCBI WGS metagenome assembly OGEQ01 (sample SAMEA2582132, study PRJEB24529) | metagenome | biome: Human gut stool | place: China | collected 2011
TTTGGCAGCCATTCTCCACAGTACGGGTGGTTTTGCGAACAGCCGACGTATATCCACCATCGGTAACGGAGAAAGTAAGTTGCTGCGCCTTGTCTTGGTTGTCCGGGAGCTCTTCTTGCGTACAGGCGGCAAGCGATAGGAGCACCGCCGCCGGAATCGAATGTAGAATGCTTTGCTACAGTTTCTTTCTTTAATGTGATTAAAAAGCGCACACGGCCAGAAACCTAACTTTATAAGTACTTATCATTACTTTCCAGAGTGGCATCTGGAAAGTGTATGGCATATGCATTGTTAGGGCTATAATATGCCTCCGTAGACGACCAGTAAGAGGTGGTATAAATTGGCGTCGGACCGCCGGCAGCGACGAGGGATGGGTTGACTATATAATTCCAAATTTCGGCATTCGGAAAATCTTTCATCATAATCTTATCATCAGTAAGTCGGGCTGGGGTTAGTCTGCCTGTGGGGTCAGTGTCTTTCGGTATACAGAAGACGACACCGGCGACCGTCTTGCCCGCTACGGATTGCGGCTTCGGGTCTGCGATGACCTGAGCTTTCCCATTGGGATAGCGTTTGCGCAGTCCGCCGTCCGAAGTGCTCCTGCCCGAATAGATGTAGTCCCCAGCCTTCACTTCATCGGCAGTGTAGTGTATTGTTTTGGCTACCGCCACATTCTCCTCGCCGCCATCAATCCAGGTGTTGCCCGGCACCGTCTGCACCACGTCTATTTCATTCGTTTTTCCTCCGTGACACCTTCGCCCGCCATGAGCGTGAACTCTACTTTTGCCATGCGGTGGTTGAAACGGAGGCTGACGGCTTGGTCATAACCTCCCACTACGGTGACGTATAGAAGGCCGAAGCCGGCATACCCGCCACTTTGGTCGATATCGGCATTCGGAGTCCGTGCCGTGACACATGTCTCGGTAGTGCTCTTCCGGTAAATGGTGTTTTCAGCATCCTTTGGGACAGTATTGCCCGAGGCGTCCATTACGTACCTTTGGAGGCTGAGCATGCCATCCAGCATCACTCCTATCTCCTTGCCGCCGGCACGGGGGTGCGGTTGCGCCACCTCCGCTGTCAGTCGCAATGGGTACTTGCCATCGGGTAAACGTGTAGTAGATTCTCCCGTTTCCATCTTGCCGCAAGAGACGAGTAGCCCGCCCGCGAGCATCAACATCGGCTACCAGCCGCTGATGCGCATCCATCGTCCGGAATATCCTGTTCCTTTCACATCGTTATTTTTCTTTGTTTTATGTGGTTAGAAAGCGCACACGGCACGCACATTGAGTGCGCCGTCCTTTTCGCTGAGCTGTGCGAAGGCATTGTAGAAATACACGCTAAAAGCGCCATTCTTATTACTGGGGCTCTCCGAAGAAGACCAGAAACGTTTATGGTTATTGCGCGGTGACAATGCGTCACCGCCAACGGCGGAGATGGAGACTTCGACTATATCCCTCGTCTCTGTGTTGTCCCGTGTGTACGCAATATTATCGACATCCTTATAACATAGCATGTGCAGTTCCTTTACCGACGGCAAGAACCATCCGGTGCTGTTTGCCGGGGCTGGATTATTTGCGATAAATGTTTTCAGGACCTCAGCAGGATTGACCAAGGCATCGGTTTTGCCGTTTGTCTTGCAATATCCGTTATACGCCCACAGCACTTTCGTGTTCTGGTAACCGAGTATCCTGTTTATGTTGCCGGTCGCATCGAAACCAGTGGCAATGTTTACGTACTCATCCTTATCGACAGGATTGAAATCTGTTCCTCTTTGAAAATCCGCCACCCAGTCGTTAACGTTTTGCCACGAGACGTTGCCCGGAGCATCTTTAATCGACACGGCAAGGCCATGGGTGCAATTGGGATGTTCTTTCACCATAATCTTGTCGAAATCCAGAGACGCCGGCGTGATCCGTCCTTCAGGATTGGTCTCTGCCGGTGTCCAGAAGACGATGGCCGCCACGCTTGCCTTCTGCTCCTCGGTCAGGGTAGTACCCTTAGGCAGCAGGTTGCCGTCGGCGAGCAGGTAATCTCCCCGTTGCATCGTGTAGTCCTTTACAGTTGTCACCGCGCCGTCCACCTTGTATCTCTTGTAACTGCCGGTAGAAAGGCCGGACGGGGTTATGGTGAACTCCTTGCTTCCCTCGTCATAATGTCCTTCGATAGTCGGTGCGGGAGTCGCGTGATTCACCAAGTAGCGGTATGTACCATCGTTCACGCGCAGCGGCTGGGCAATGCCAGAGAATGTAGTGGCGGGTGACACGGCGTAATCAGGAATCCTCTCGTCGGTAAACTTGTATTTAACGGTATTCGGCATCTCGATGACGGCCAATGCCATACGATGGTTCATGGTGAAAGAGAGGTGGAGGGTGTTGTCTTCCCCTGTCGTTGCGGAGCCTTCGGCAGTCATCAAGTCGGAGGCGGTATATGCCGCATGAGTACTTTGGTCGTCCTGAGGCTGCCAAGCGGAAACCAACGGGGCGAAGAATTCCGTGTCGGTCAAGGCTGAGCCTGTGGGAGTGGCAGTCTTTCCGCTCATATCCGTTTAGTAGGGATAGTAGAGGTAGTAGTGCTCATCCGACAATCCCCCCACAAGTGTCGTGTTGTCCTTGGACTTCCACACGAGGTCGCCCGTGGCGGCATCCCTCTCTGCGGTCAGTTTCACGTTGGAATAGAGGGTTTGAGTGCCGTGCGTCACGTATCGCCGTCAGGCATGTTTTTCCTGCCGCTATGAACAACGGCGGGGGTATATGGTTATCCGGATGTTGCCGATGGAAAAAATCGGCTGGAAGAAGAAATAAATTTCTCGCAACGTTTCACAACAGCTTTGACCTGATGCTTTTCAACACACGCCACACCGTCATGCCTGAGAGCTTTATTCTCTTCCTAAGCAGATAGTTGGCAATCCGTTGCGCTCCCCATCTTCTTGTCTCACGCACAGATTAAGGATAATGGTTTCAATTTCAGGTGTTATCTTCATATTGGCAAGTCTTGATGAACGTTTAGACTTATCGGACAATTCCGACTTGCCTTGTTCTTTCTCGCAATTTATCCAACGGTATAACGTGGAACGGGTAATCCCGCACCGAAGGGCAGTTTTTGTCACAGAACCCGTTTCGACGTATAGCTCAAGCCATTTTTGGCGCATCCGTATATCTTCTTTCATGCAACGAAGATACGGATTAAGATTTGCCAACGAAAAGAAAAAGTGTAGCGTATCTATTGATACTTTGCAATTAAATACTACTCCGCTTTTCAGCCATCTCCTTAATACCAGCCTGTCAATCTACACATTGTTGAGAAGCCATTCATGATTAATATGATCAAAACAACCCTTAATGTCACCTTCCAGTATCCATTGTGGTAAACAGTCTCTACTCAACCATCTATGAAGTGCGTCTATTGCATCCGCAGTACTTCTAAACTTTCTGAACCCATATGAGTTCGCATCCGCTTCACTTTCAGTTATAAGTTCTAAAGCCATAAGATATATCCTGCACGGCTCTGTCCTTCATGGTTGGTATTCCCAAAGATCTTGTCTTGCCATTTGCTTTGGCTATGTTGACCTTCCTCAGCGGGAAGGCCTTATATCCTCTCCTTTTCAATAAACATATAGCTTCTATTTTCTTGGCATCAGTGTCCCACTTCATATGGTCAACCCCTGCCGTACGTTTACCTTTATTGGAAGTTACTTTCCTTATCGCCAATGCCTTGGCTTCGTAGGAAGTGGCAAGTAGGTACCGTAAGGCCTTTACCTTGTTGTACCTCTTTTCTTTGTGGGCCTTTGCTATTCGGACCTGCAGTTTTCTCACTTTACGCTCATATTTGGAAGAATCGATATCTTTTCATGTCGTGTTTCGTACGGTTAAAGATGCACACTCGGCTTTTGCCTTGCTCATTTGCAGTTTCTTCATTTTATTAAAGTTCTACAATCGTTTCACAAAGAATTACCCTGCGGAAGTCTGCCTGATTTCGCATGGGGTGATGTTTAAACCTCTATCCTCCGCATTACACAGAATCATTCACTTTCTCCGCAATCCTTTACCCGCACCACATTCGGCTTTTCTTGCAATTGGCTTACCTGCCTGACATAGACAGGAGAAATACGGGTTTACCAAGTTCCGTACAAGTAACTGACGCCCGACTTAGAGCCCGCCCCTCCACCGCCAGTATGATGTCCGTGTAGCCTTACATTCCCCAAAGACTATCCTGACTACCCACCTTTTGGCTATAGCTTATAAATATCCGTAAGCTATTTCTTTATTACGATGGTGTAGCGATTCACATATGTTACTCATATCAGTCAGCCTAACAGCCTATACATTGGATATTTCTGTAAAGGACTGCATTGTCAAGAGGGCTTCGCACTAAACCATGACTTGGTAAAGCACGCCTCTTTAGACTACTATTGACAGAACAATAGGTTCAGGCACAGTGCTGAACAATTACTTGTACGACTTCTTGTCGCACGGAATACCTAAAGATACAAAAAGGCCAACTAATTCGCAATAATTTGGCTATGAATTAGTTGGCTAATTTTATATTATTTAATAAATACCCCTATTCAGTTCGATTAATGGAGCTGAACTATAAATTTGGACGTTTGCCTTCTTATACAAGATTGACATTCATTGTTTCCGCTATTGTTTTGTTTTCAATCAGCATTCAACTGTATCAACATGAACAGTCGTTTGAAAACTTGAAACTCATTTTCCAAAAACATAAATAATCAACAGATTATTAAAGGTAATCAGTTGGACTATACATTATCTCAGAAAATATATCTATTTGACCTTCATTATATCTTTCAACAGTCCCAACGGCTCATCTGTAGTGATAAAGTCGACTTTATCCCAAAAGTATTGCATGTCCTCTTTTTTATTAACCGTCCATACATTCACTTTTAGCCCCAAGGCATGGCAACTTTCAATCCAATCGGTATAACGGTAAAATTCAGAGAAGTGATAATCCGGTCCGGCACTACCCAATTCTTTCAGTTGTTGTGGAGATAAGTCCCCTTTCAGATAATATACAGGAGTGCTTGTGGGAGCCTGACGGATCAGTTCCTTTAATGCGTGAGACGAAAAGGTGATATATATCATCCGGGGTTCGAGTCCCATCTTCTTTATCATCGAAACGATCTCTTCAACAGCTTTTATCTCCCGTTCGGGTTTACTATGAGCTTTCAACTCCAGCACCAGCTTCAAAGATGTTTTCCGCTTAGCTGTTTCCAGAAGCTCTTTTAAGGAGGGTACGCATTCTCCATTCGCTAACCATAACCCGGTTAATTCCTTCAGAGTGGACTCTTCAACCTTATGCCCTTGAATAATCCCATCATGGCTAACCACCAAACCATTATCTTTTGTCAGCCAGACATCAAACTCCGAACCATAACATCCTATAGAATCCGCTTTCAACAAAGATGTAATGCTATTCTGTGCTGATCCTTGGGTTTTCCAGAAACCACGATGGGCAATCACCCGTGTTTGTGCCGAAGTATTGGCAATCATAAACATAATTGCCAATAAACACATTACCTTTTTCATTTTGTCCTTTCCTCTAATTGTTAGTTATATAAGAGCTGATTCTCTAGTATCCCGGATTCTGCACTAGATTGGGATTTACTTCTATCTGATCTTGTGGAATAGCAAGCCAATAGTTCTTGGGAGCGGTAAAATTACGAACGCCGGTTTCTTTCATGTCCGTAAGTTTATAAAAACTATCAGCGGTTTTTCCGGATAATGTCCAGGATTTCTGATAACGCATCATTTCAGTATGGGCAATTTTCCAACGGCGCATATCATGGAAACGTCTGCCTTCCATAGCCAATTCAATGGAGCGTTCATCATGTAATATTTCGCGCAACTTCTCTCCTGAAGGAATACCACCGGCTTTTGCCCATGAATCTGCAAAGGTAGGTAATCCGCAACGTTCACGTACTTTATTCAAATAGGACAGACTGGCAGTACTCAGTGTGCCGCTATATTCGAAATCCGCTTCTGCATAACTCAGATAGAGTTCGGCCAGACGCATATAAGGAAAGCACCAACGGTTGTAGGTTATTTGATCGGTAGTCCTATTATAGGTATCATATTTAGACACCCATTTCTGACAATAATAACCGTTGTCCGTTTGATACTCATCCTTGGCATTGCCATTATTCTGCTGCATTTCACCACGTCTGCATTTGAGCACTATTGTCTTTCCCTGCACGTCATAATTTCCACGATCAAAGCCAATAGAGGCATAAAAGCGCGGATCACGATTCCTGTGAAAACGTACCGTACTATCACCTGGTGCAATGGAATACGGATCAAGCTTCTTAGTCTCGGGGTCATCTGCCCAAGGTAGACCGTTCTTGGTATAATACCTACTCACACAATCCCACGTCGGGAATAAGGACCCTCTAAAACCTTTGGTCGAATAACTTGTAAATTCAACACGAGGAGCCATATTCTTGATACAGTAGGAAATAGTTCCCTGTTCAGCAAAGCCAAACAGGACTTCATTCCAGTTAAATCCGCTACCACTGATCCCATCACCGACAAAGGCTTCATGATAGTTTTTCTTCCCTTGCTCCAAGTCATTGGTCGAATTTCCATAAAGTTTGTAACCGTTCTCTTCGCAAAGGTCTATGGCCTCTTTGGCAGCATCCATCGCTCTCTTCCACTTTTCCCGGTCATAAGTCTGGTTAATCAGAAAAGTGCCGTCGGGGTTTTTAAAGTCGGAATAAAACTCACTATTCCCATTGACTAACGGCGAGGCGGCATAAAGCAACAGCCGAGCCTTGAAAGCCAAGGCAGCAGAAGAGGTAGCCCTGTTTCTCTTACTTGAATCCCATACGCCAGGAAGTAATCTAGCTGCTTCCGAATATTTATTGGCAATGAAATCGACACATGTATCATAAGGAGAACGGGAGGTCATCATCTCGGCCGGAGAACTTTCCATTGGTATTTCCTTGTCAATAATAACTATCGGTCCATAGTACTCCAGCATGATCTGATGATAATACCCGATCAAAAACAGCGCTTCACCTTTCCACCAGCTCAGGTTTTCGGGGGTAATGTCCGATACCCTATCCAGATTATTAAGCACATTATAGCAATTGCGGATACTTTCCCATACTGCTTTCTTCACAGCACCCTGCGGATAAGATTTTGCTGTATTGCTCCATAATGAGTAATAAGTCGTTGTTGGGGATTCTTCCCCATAAACCAGACTGCGGAAATGAAACCAGCGCGTTGTTCCTCCTTTGCTCGTTATGATTTCGTTTCCTCCGGTAAAATCAGGAAATTGTTGGGGATGGAAATAGTTAGGGATATTCGCGTAGCAAGACAGTACCATTCCTTCAGCCTGATATTGTGTTCGGTAGATATCATCCACGGTAGCAGTACCTTGCGGAACCACATCAAGAAAATCACATGATGCCATCATTAAACAGCCGATTGCCGACAGGCATAACTTTGTATATATATTTTTCATAACTTATTCTGTTCTTAATTAATAATGAAACTGAATCCCGATCTTGGCCGTGCGCTGTAGCGGATATTTCAAACCATTCCCACTTCCCATTTCAGGATCCCAGGTACTGAACGGAGAGAATGTCAGCAAATTAGTACCTGCTGCATACACACGCAGCCACGGGAAGAAGGAATAGCCCAGTTCGGCATTCTTCAGGCGCAGGAAAGCTGCGTTACGTAGGTAATAAGTGCTGGTTTGCGCATTGTTCGTGATAAATTCGGGTGATAATCGGGGATAGGCGGCACCGGCTACATTATTGCTTTCCGACCAGTGGTCATCAACGATATACTGTGCAATGTTATATCCTTTATGGCCCGCTTCGCTGAACGGATGAATATCGCTCATCATTAAACTGACTTTGGCCACTCCCTGGAAAAACAGAGACAAATCCCACTTTTTATACTTCAACGTTCCTCCAAAACCATAGATAATCTCCGGAATTTCAGGATTGCCGATAATCGTCCTGTCATAACCATTCACCACGTTATCACCATTCAGATCTTTATATTTAATATCTCCCACCGTATAATTTCCGAACGACTGTTTGGGAGATCTGTCTATTTCCTCCTGAGAAGTAAACAATCCGTCAGACACATATCCCATAATACTGTTTATCGGGTGTCCGATTCTTGAAGAATAGGGTTCTACATTCACCGGTTCGTCTATCTCCGTAATCTCATTATGTGCATAGGTCAGACTACCGTTCAGGCGGAGCACCCAATCTTTGCCAATTACTTTGCTGTATGCTACACTCATATCCACACCCTTATTCTTTACCGAGCCAATGTTGGCATAAGGCAGCATACCTGTCACTCCCATTGTTGAAGGGACGGACGAACGTTGCATAAAAATTCCACTACGGTCTTCCTTGAAATAATCAATGGTTATATCCATAGATTCAAGAAGGGTCATATCGACACCTAAATTCAGCTTTTTCGATTTCTCCCATGTAGCGTTCGCATTACCATAAATATTTACAAGCGGCCCATTCACGCGGGTACCGCTACCAGTCCACCAATCCAAATTATTATTCATACTGACTTCTGTTACATAGGGAAAGCGAGTGGCAAGCGCATCATTTCCGGTCAATCCATAAGTAGCTCGGATTTTCAGAGTGGAAACTGTTTTTTTTAACGGTTGGAAAAACTTTTCATTAGAAATAGTCCATCCTAGGGCAATCGCAGGGAAGAATCCGAAACGATGCCCGCTTCTGAAATTCTCCGAGCCATTATAACCAAAGGTAGCCTCAAGCAGGTAACGCTGACCAAAACTGTAGGTCAGACGTCCGGCCATCCCTTGCTCACGGTAAGGAAGAAGATCTTTTTCAGCTCCGCCGTCCTTCACTTTCTTGGTTTCTTTCATGTGGTAAACAAGGGTAGCTCCCACATCATGTCCACCAAACTGGCGTGAGTAGTCCAGCGCTCCCTGTAAAGACCAGACACTCTCTGTCGGATCACGCCCGGAATTGCTCTTCAGATAAGGTTCTCCCGGCTCACCGATAGTCGAAGTCTTATAAAGGTAGTTTCCCTGATCATCCATCGTATAGTCATCAGATACTTTATAGTAGAAAGGTACAATCCAATGATCCAGCCAGTTAAAACTGTAATTATAGAAAGATGCCAGTCCGGTGAGTTTTAACCCTGGTGTGACAAACTTCAAGTCCTGTTCGAGATTGAAAGCGGTCGTCATATAGACATAATTTCGTTCCGTATAACCTTCACTCAATTTGGCGTAAGGATTCGGCTCTGATTTTCCCACATCCCACGGATCATTGCTACCGTAGCGGATGTATGTATCCCCTGGTTCAGCAGGAAGTGTAGCAGGAAAACGTACGGGATTCCCATGCATGGAATAGGCGAACAAATTCCGGGTACTTGTTTTGGGGGCATGGTGGTAGAACAACTGCGTATTCATATTTAGCCCCACTTTCGTCGTAGAGGTAACACGGGCTGTCACATTACTCTGAAACAGGTATTTCTTGTTGCGCATACCCACATCAAGCTTATCTTCCTTGGGTTGCCGGATGATACCATTTTCATAGAAGATTCCAGCATTCAGGAAGTAATCCACATTTTTGCTTCCGCCCTTGATGGAGATATTCAAATTCTGATTAACGGCGAAGTCTTTGAACAACATACTGTACCAGTCATTGTTTGGGAACAGGTAGGGATTTGCATTGGCACGTGTTTTATCTATCTTATCCCGGCTATAGAAAGGCTCATACTCTTGGTTATTGGCAATAGCCTGATTATAAACGGCTTCATTATACATATCCATGTAAGTCGGGCCATCTGCCATTTTCTGCACATAGGTAGGCATGGAGAAAGTATTATCAAAGCGGATATCTACAGACATTTTCTCGGAAAGCTGTCCTTGCTTGGTAGTAACGATGATAACTCCGTTAGCCCCCCGTGAGCCGTATAGGGACGTTGCCGTAGCATCTTTCAGCACAGAAAACGACGCGATAGATTCTGGAGGAATATTGTTCATCATCGTAGCGTTGATTTCCACACCGTCAAGTATGATCAGCGGTGAGGTATTCGAACCAAAAGTTGATATACCACGTATATAGAATTTCGCCTCATCAGAGCCTGGTTCACCCTGTGTTTGTACGGCGATGATACCTGGAACGTTCCCGGCAAATGAAGTACTAAGATTACTGGATGTCATCTTCAGGTCTTCCGGCTTCACTGCCTGCACAGCTCCCACGAGGGATTCTTTCTTTTGTTTGCCAAAACCGACCACGACCACTTCATCCAGCATCATACTCCTGTCCGGAGTCAAATTAACGGAAATGAACTTCTTATCTTTTACCACTACCGTTTTCTTCTGGTACCCAACATATGAAATGGTCAATGATGCGTTCTTTGCCAACTGTATAGTGAATATACCGTCCACATCTGTTATAACCCCGTTCTGCGTTCCACTTTCCAATACGGTAGCTCCAATAACAGGCTCTCCGTTTTCGTCTCCCACATATCCTTTCATTTCTGCTTTTACTTCTTTTTGCTGGCTCTCGTCGATCTTTCTATTATCTGCCGCCGTTACAACGGAAACGGGAAATAATGTGAAGGCTAACCATAACAGGATGCAACAGCTTTCGCTGGTAAGGCATCCTTGTTTTACTTTACAGTTCATATATCAATAGATTTTTTGATTAGTAGTGTAGATTTTTCTCTGAAATACAGGGAGGTGTGTCGTAATGCACGATGTACCCTCTTTTTTATTCATTACTATACAACTCTGTTCATTTTCTTTTCTATTATTCATTGTGTGTGCAATTTATTTTATAATTATTTCTTTGACTTTATATAAATTACAGTACAAATTCTCAAACTAAGAATCGTTTATATATACGATAGGAAAACAACTCTCTCTTCCGCCCGAAGGCTGGCTGGCAAAAAAAAGTAAATACCTTGTCATACATCAAATTTAGTTGTTAATATATTTGCAAAATTACCCGGAACAACTCGGATAAAATATCAGAAAATGACCTGATATTATAAAATTTAAAGCAAAATACATATTACTAGTGCGATATGAAATCTTTAGGCAGTACTCCGAACTGTTTTTTAAAACAGCTTGAAAAATAGGAGGGGGTACTGAACCCTACCATGTAAGAGACTTCCACCACTCCATAGGTTCCTTCTTTCAGTATGGAAGCTGCCTGCTTCAAACGGAAAAGGCGGAGATATTCGTTCGGACTCATATTTAGGATTCCTTTCAATTTCCGGTAAAAGTTGGAACGTCCCATATTCATTGCATCCGCTATATCATCAATTTGCAGGTCCGTATTATCAAGATGGCGTAATACATACTCATTTAACTTGCTAATAAACATCTCATCGGCCTTTGTCTGCGCCATTGCATCTGCTTTGATAAAAGGAAATTCAATAAAGTGACGGCGTAATCTTTCCCGATTACTCAACAGATTTGCTACATTGGCACGAAGATACTCCATAGAAAACGGCTTTTCAATATACGCATCCGCCCCTTCTTCAAGTCCTTCGATTCTTGATTCCAGATTAGTTTTAGCTGTCAATAATATTACAGGAATATGACTATAGTCCAGATTTTGTTTCAGATGCTTGCATAATTCAACCCCGTCCATCAGAGGCATCATAATGTCACTTATTATCAGATCCACAGATTTCTGTTCAAGAACGTCCAACGCCTCGACCCCATTTTCCGCAATCAGTACATGATACAATGAAGACAATTGCCTGAACACAAAAGCAAGCATATCCTTATTATCTTCTACAACCAATATGGAAGCAACCTCTCTTTTATCTTTATCAGAAACTTCACGATCTTCATCATCATACCCAGGTTTCTTATGTTGTTCTTCCGAATCATCCGGAAGTGTCTGGTGTAATATTGGAATGGAAAGAATGAAACGGTTACAATCTAGCTCCCGGTCCATCACCAGCATACCTTGATGCAACTCTGCCAAGTAACGAGCCATAGCTAATCCGATGCCTGTGCCCGAGACAATATCTTTCCCGTCCCGGTATTGGACAAAGGCTTTAAAAATATTTTCACGCATTTCGATAGGGACTATATTCCCATCATTACTCATAGAGATAGTGAACACCTCATTCTTCTCATCAACAGACAAATGGAGATAAACGTATGTCCGGGCATATTTCAATGCATTAGCAAACAGATTACTGAGAATTTTGGTCAAAGCCTCTTTGTCAACAGAAGCCAACAATTCTTCCTCTGGAACTTCTACTTCAAGTTTAATTCCCCTTTGCTTTGCCAAAGTGGTGAAATACTTATAAACAGAGTGGACGATAGTACCGATATTATATTCTTTCGGATTCAATTTAAAACCTTTATTTTCCGCTTTACGGAAATCAAGTAATTGGTTTATCAGGTTCAGTAACCTCTCCACGTTCTGATCCATAATTTCCAATTCCATCCTTACATTTTCGGAGAGTTCCCTATCAGCAAGTACATTCTCCAATGGGCACTTTATCAGTGTTAAAGGAGTACGGATTTCGTGTGCCACATTTGTAAAGAAATCTATCTTAGTGGTGTAGAGTTCCTGCTCCTTTTCCTGTTCGAACTTCTCCATCTCTTTACGCTGCTTTTCAATAGTACGCTTCCTTAAATAAAAGAAGAGGGCGAAAAATGTACCGAGTATCAATAGGATATAAATCAGGTATGCCCATACGGATAAATAAAACGGGGGCAATATCCTGATCCCCAATGTGCGTACATCTGGATTCCATACACCATCACTATTCGCACCTTTCACGCGTAACATGTATGTCCCATAAGGTAAATTGGAATACGTAATAGGGCCCTTACCCGCTGTATGCCATTCGGAATCATACCCTTCCAGTCTATATAGCAGTGTATTCATGCTCGGTGACTGATAACTTATCGCAGCTATCCTGAAGGAGAACGAATTCTGATTTGACTGAAGTTCGATATGGTTTGACAAAGTGATACTTTGTTTCAATGGAGAGCCTTTTTCTCCGACTACCACCTTTTTATTAAAGAGCATAAAATCGGTAATCAAAACAGAGGGTAAAAAATCATTATCAATAAAGGAGGAGGGGGCAAAGGAGATGAAACCGTTAATACAGCCAAAATAAATCCGTCCATTCTTATCCTTATAGCTGGACTGGTAATTAAACTGGTTACTCAGCAACCCATTAGCAACTGTATACACTTTAAAACTGGAATTCTTCGGGTTAAAATGCACCAGCCCTTTATTGGTTGAAACCCAGAACAATCCCTTTTCATCTTCTTCAATCCGATAAATGACGTTGCTTGGCAGACCGATACCGTCATAACGGACAAAGGTGTTGGCGGAAGGCACAAAGCGGCAGAAGCCACCTCCTTGTGTGGTAAACCATAGCTGATTTTGACTGTCTTCAAAAATACTCAGCACCTTATTGGATGGAAGGGTGGACGAGTCTGCTTCCTCATGTACGAAATGTTCCCAACCACCTGTACGGACATTCTTTTTATAGACGCCATCGGCATAAGTTGCCAGCCATAAATTCCCCTGCTTATCCTCCTTTATATAATAAACAAACGTCCACCCAAGTTCGGGGACGCGTTTAAAACGTTCCGTATCTGGGTTGTACCGAAACAATCCTATTGTTGTTCCAAGATACAGATCGCCCGCAGTTATCCGGCAGATAGAAAAGATATCACTTGCAATATTATCATAGTGCTTTACAGCGTATGTCCTCAAATCAATACGCTTCAATCCTTTTGCAAAATTCCCAACCCACAGATAATCTCCGTCCAAATACAATCCGTGAACATTATGATAAATATCCGGATGAATGAACGGTTCGATTTTTCCAGTACTAGGATAATAATGGAAAAGCCCCTTATCTTCTGTACCTATCCAGAGTGTGCCGTCATGGGCGGCACAAAACTCCCGCACCCTTTTTCCCATTTTGTTTGATTCTTTCTGGGGATAGACTTTATCAAAGTAGGTATATTGCCGGGGGTAATAATTCACACCCCCAAAATAAGTCCCTATCCACATTCCGCCTTCACGGTCTTTGAGAATCGAATAGATGGCATTGTCAGAGATTGAATAGGGATCACCGTTGACGTTCTGCAAGTGGATGATTTTTGCCGTGTGCAGATTATAGATATAAAGTCCCGATTCGGTTCCTATCCATAATTCGTCATCTGAATAAAATGCAAGTTCCCTGATATAAATATCACCTCCCAATTCATCCTTGGAAAGAAGGGTACGGATAGTCTTATTAGTTAGGTTCACTTCTTTCAGTCCGAATACAGTTCCCACATACATGCAATTATAGGGTCCGGGGAGCAATTTATAGATGTATTCATCTCTGAAAGACACTTTTGAATCTTCTGGAAAAATCGGAGTTAAAGTTTTAAGCTTGTCTTTTGAATAATACAGATTTCCATCACGTATGTCCAACCAGCAGACATCGTCCGAATCAAAATAGAGTTGGCCGGAAGTTTTAAGGTTCAGAGTACCGGACCCGTCCGACTGATAATTAACCAACTGGCTATCCTGGGGATTGTAATAGAAGATTCCCCGCGTCTGAGTTACAACCCAGATACCTCCTTTCTGGTCCCCAGTTATCAGATTGACCGTACAGTCTATATCTATGTTTGAATTACTTATCAGAGTAAAATGCCTGACCTTTTCCATTTGTGGGCAATAGACATATAGGCCTACGTCTGTCCCAATCCATATTTGCCCAAGATTGTCTTCATACAAAGAAGTGATGAAATTATTGCCCAAGGTTCCGGATTCTTTCATGAAAGTCCGAAAAGAGATACCATCATACCGGTCAAGACCATCCTTCGTCCCAAACCACATAAATCCTTGTTTATCCTGAAGGATGGCATGGACCGTATTCTGGGATAATCCATTATTGATATCAAGTGAACGGAATGCATATTGTCCTTCATTCAGAACGGCAAGGGAATAAAGAGGCATCAAAGAAAGAAGTATTAATATAACTAAAATACGTAGTCTCTGCATTGTCTTAATTGTTAGTTTCATTAATTAACATACAACAGGATATAAGAATATCCTGAAAAGTGGATATCAGAGCTATTTCAACAGTATATTCTCAGTACGTCCCGGTGTCAGCAATTCCCAAAGGGATGCTACCGTCCAACCGGGAGCAAACATGTCATTATAATATCCTTTTCCATTCCTTCCATAATCCCAGTTGGTGTGCTGGATCACTTCCGGATAATAACCAACTTTTATCACTCCACACATATGTCCTTTATAAGGAAGTAACTGGCACATGGAAGTAGAAATGACTTCAGCAAAATCAGAGAAACGAGGTTCATTATACTCTTTGGAAAGCCAACGGAGCACATCGGCAAATTCAAAAATAAATACATCAATATGATTATTCTCCACCGAGACATTTCCCCAGCCGCGAGTTTTCAGACCGATATCACCCAACATCTGCCCGGGAGCAAACGGAACGTCCCAGACGTAATACCAGGACAAGGCAAAATAAGCCGCTTTTCGTGTCAGAGAGGCATAGTGGTTATGTTCCGTACCATTTGTTATCAATGATAAATAGTAAGTTGCCGTAGCGGTATAGAGGGAAGCTTCCTTATCCTCACAGTTTGCATCCAGCGTAGAGGAGAAATAGTCAGCCTTTGATATAAGCTCTTTTTCCAGATATTCCGCAGTACGCCGGGCAGCGGACAGATAGCGTTTGTCCTTAAAATATTTATATCCCATAACCAGAGGTAATGTAGCGGATGGAGTACTTCCTCCACTTCCGTCAACAACTGTAAAGTCATCATGGAATTTACGTGGAAAACTTCCATCTGGATTTTGCAGTTGCAAGAACATATCGAGCATTTTCTTTAAGCGTTGTTCCCAATCAGGATGGTGACGTTTATACTTCTGTTCATAATTCAGATAATGAAACATGGCATAAATTCCTTCCGACTGACGACGTATGCTATGCACTGGGCGTTCTTCTTTCACATCACTATCATTTTCCAGATTTACCCATTCACGCAAATAACCGGTTTCCGTAAAGCCATTTTCTAAGTAACTATCAAATATCTTTTTACTGCTAGCTGCAAGGTCATCACGTCCATTCTCATTGCCAAACTCCCATGCATTGAAAGCGTTTAGAAGTACGCGACCGACAAAACCTATCTCTGCTACATTCATGTTGGCACAGGCTGCCACTTTCATTTCAGGGCTGGAGTAATAGGCAAGAGCTTTGTCCCCAACAAAACTTTCCACAAAATAATTGCTCAGCACTCCTTTTATCTCTTCTGGAGAAAAAGGTATTTTCACAGGTTGGGGACGGTATGTATCATAACAATATTCCCAAGTATGGCAAATAAAATCTGAGTAGTCTGTAGCCTGCCCCTCGATAAATTCCCAGGTCAGGAGTACTGTTTCTCCTTTTTTTAGATATTGGAAAGATGTAACCTCCGGAGCCAGCGTCAACTTACGAATATAGGTTTTAGGAGCTTCTCGGTAAGGAAATCCAAAAGATAGTGTTGATGTTCCGTCATGGCTCTCAAAGCCGGTGAACCCTAGGGACGTTTTGCCCGAGAGGATGATTTCGCCTGTTTGGTGGGTAGCAAGGGCATCCCATTGAAAATCGTCCTTGCGTGCCACAGTCATATAACGTCCATCTTTCTGATTGAAGATACCGGTAAGGGGTGAGCTCAGACGATCCTCACGTACCAGCCAACTCTCTGATATATGAAATGAAGGAGCACCTTTAGGAGAACGTAAATTGCGACTATACCAGAATCCTGGTAGATAAAACATACAGTCATTATGTCGGAAGCCTGTTTTCAACTGTTGTTGATAATTAAAGTACACGTCTTCCAATGCCGTAATACTTACTACCATTACACATTTAACATTGTCACGTTCTATTCTCTCTGTAATGATTAATGGTATTTTTTCTTCAGACTCTAACAGATAGATTCCCTTATCATCAACGGCTCCTTGAAAAGCAAGGGAATAGTTTCGTGATTGATTACCGGGAACCTTCAAGGAGACTTGTGCAGATATTCTTTTATATATATCATTAACAGTCCTAGCATCAATAGTAATAGTACAGATCATCAGGCAACAAAGCATACATCTTAATTTTGTCATATAAATCAGATAATTTAGTTTATTAATATTCTTTTAATTTGCGTTCCAAAATTAGGATATTACGTATACAAAGAATGTGATTTTTTGAGCAATTATTATAAGATTTCAGTAGAATTCATAAGAAACAGCCCATTAAGTATTTATTTTTTAATCCTCTATTAAGATCCCATTACAATATACACTTATATTTTTATTGGGATATTTAATACTACAAATGTAAATGTGTCAGAATGCGGGCACAACCTCAGGTCCCTAGCCTTTGTATTGACGAGACTTCTTTAAGCTGCGGAGAATTATATACTGTTGTCACTAATCGTGCGGGACGTGGTGGCAGAGGTACACTTGTGACCATGATACGTGGCACGAAGTCTGAAGACGTCATAAAGGTGCTTGAAATGATTCATGTCTCCAAGCGCAAGACAGCCAAAGAGGTCACTTTAGATCTTTTGCCGACCATGATGCGGATCGTCTGAACGGCTTTTCCCAATGCCACTATGACAGGTTATCGGTTTCATGTACCTTAATTCCGCAATACTATTGTAAATTAAATCTTTTAAGTAGAGGTTGTGTCAAAACGCTGACACACCTCTTTTAAATGCTATTTAATGCGAAATTACAAAAATACGCATTTAGATGGAGGCAAACTGTTTGCGCCATTGGCTAGGTGACATGCCCGTTTTTTGTTTGAATATACGATAAATCCATGTGTGGGATGAGAAACCGCACTCTGTGGAAATAGCGTCAATGCTATATTCGGGGTTGGCTTTCATCATGCGAACAGCCTCATTAAAACGAATGTCGCTAAGCCAGGTTCTAAAATTGGTGTATTCTGACTGATTGAAGTATTCTGTCAGTTCGTTTTTCTTGTATCCCAACTTGGTAGCTAGCGAATAGATGTTAACTTCATAGTCCTTATAAAATCCCTCTTCACACCATTTCTTGAGGGCTAATTCTATTTCCATCTTTCTATTAGCTGTCAAGATATTTGTGCCATGAGTGTTCTTGCCGTCTTTCATGTCTTCTGCTTCCGTGACTTTTGCTTCTGCGTCATTTTCCTCAGGAATGACTTCTTTGGGTGTGATGTAATAGCCCATAGCAATGAAAGTGTGGACGAAAAAGATGACAGAGAGTAATATCAAGGGACCTATTATATATAATAAGGTATTGAAGAGGATTGCTACAGGAAGGAGTCCAGCAGCAAAGTATAGCAAAATGATGCTGGCTTGCGAATAGCGCACGTATGGAATCAAGTCGATTCCGAAATTCTCCATGAGCTTCTGCTTTCGGGCTTTTGTTTCTTTGCGAATGATAAGAATAAAATATGCCATGCTAGCCACAAAAAGACCGAGCATCACATAGAGCATATTGCCAATGTGTAAACTTTGACTTTTGAACATGCCAATGACGAAAACTATGGCGATGAGTATGTATGCCATCATACCACGTAAACAATACCGTCGCACTTTGTTGCCTGTGCTCTCTATGTTGATTATGGAGAGAGTGATGGCAAATGCCACTGGAGTATAGAACAATATGTTGAATGCTGCGCCCACATCGGCACCTTGTGCACGGAGTCCATGAATCATCTGTAAGAGGTAGTGGACGGAGAAGAATAGCATGGATGCAACGAGAATCCATCTTGATATTTCGTAGCGCCACACCTTCCATCTCACCTGCAAACTTGCCATGGCTAATTGCAATGCTAGCATGGCTGTAATGACGCAACATACAAGTTGTAATATGAATAACGATTTCATAGTATTGTTATTACCTTAATTCCGCAACACTATAAATTTTAACTTTTATAATATCCTGAACAACAAAAAGTTCTTGGACAAGCCAAGCGGCAAAGCCGAGCGGCTCAGGATTTTGTCATGTCAAAGGATTCACTTAACTTAGTGTTGCAAAAATAGTCAAACAAAACCTCATCAAGCATGGTAAAAGTACAAATAAAATCCGAGAAACTCACATCTTTTGGTGGTATATTTCCAATTATGGAGAAATTCGACAGGATGTTGTCTTGTACAATAGACTCTACTTTAGGTTTGCGTAGCAAAGTGTATGGCTATCAATATAGCGAGATAATACGTTCTCTGATGTGCGTATATTTCTGTGGAGGGTCATGTGTCGAAGACGTGACCTCACACCTTATGGAAGCACTTTGCTTGCATCCACCCCTCCGTACATGCAGCGCAGACACAATACTTAGGGCCATTCGTGAATTGACCACACCGAATCTGACCTACAGGTCTGATTCGGGCAAAAGCTACGACTTCAACGTGGCTTCCGACCTTAACAATCTGCTTGTCAATGCATTGCTGGCAACTGGACAGTTGCTGCCAGACAATGAATATGACTTTGATTTTGACCACCAGTTCATTGAGACGGAGAAATTTGACGCAAAAATAACCTACAAGAAGTTTACCGGTTACAGTCCAGGAATAGCAACGGTCGGCGATGTCATCGTCGGGATAGAGAACCGCGACGGCAATACCAATGTCCGTTTCCATCAGGAAGACACTCTAAAACGTATTTTTGAGCGTTTGGAGAATGCCAGAATACATATAAACCGTGCGAGGATGGATTGTGGCTCATGCTCTGAGGCTATGGTGGAAATGGTGGAGAAGCACAGTCGGCATTTTTATATCCGCGCAAACAGGTGTGTATCGTTGTATGACGATATCTTTGCCTTGCGCGGATGGAAGACCGAATACATAAACGGTCACGAGTTTGAGATATGCTCCATCATTGCAGAGAAATGGGTCGGCAAAGCGTACCGCCTTGTCATACAGCGGCAAAGAAGCATCAACAAGGAACTCGACCTGTGGGAAGGGGAATATACATACAGATGCATACTGACAAATGACTATACTTCGACAGACCGTGACATCGTGGAGTATTACAACAAGCGTGGCGGTGCTGAGCGTGTATTGGACGACATGAACAACGGCTTTGGCTGGAAACGGCTGCCAAAATCGTTCATGGCGGAAAACACGGTGTTCCTGCTTCTGACCGCTTTAATACGAAACTTTTACAGACACCTCATATCTGACGCAAACATGAAGAGCTTTGGACTTAAACGCACAAGCAGAATCAAAACTTTTGTATTCAAGTATGTTTCTGTCCCTGCAAAATGGATTAAGACTGCAAGACAGCACATACTGAACATATACACAAGCAATGATGCATACATGATGGCCTTCAAATTTGATTTTGGGTAGCCTCAAATCTTCGTGGCCTTTTGCGTATTGCCTCAAGTCGCATCATGGGGTAAGGGGATTTCGTCTCTTGCGACTGCAACATAAGGATTCTTTACGAAAACGAGTCGTTTTAGAGAGGTATCCGCAACCACAGATATCAAAAATATTACAGGTTGCGGATTTTAGGGATATTATAAAAGTTAAAATTTATAGTGTTGCGGAATTAAGGTTTAATAGATTTTTTAATTTTGCATTCGAGAAACATTCTACAAATTTCATTATGACAGATTTTAAACAATTCTATATCACATGGTATTCGCGCGCTATCTATTTCGCATGTGAATATGTAGACGAAAGTGATGCAGAGAACATTGTTCAAGACGTTTTTCTTCATCTATACGAACGGCGTGATTTGATAGACGCATATACCAATCTGACAGCCTACCTGTTTACTTCAGTCAAAAACAAATGCTTAGACTACTTACGCAAACAAGTAAGCGAACAAGAAGCCGTATCCGAGATGCAAAGCGAATTTGAAATGGCTTTACGCATGAAATTCGATTCATTGGAAATCCTCAACACCAACTTTCCGGATGAAGCAGGAATAGAAAAGCTGTTGGAACAAGCTTTGCAAAAACTCCCCGAACGATGCAGGAAAATCTTTATCATGAATAAACTGGAAGGCAAGAAGCAGCAACAAATAGCCGAAGAGCTGCAAATCTCCGTCAATACCGTAGAGTCGCAAATGGCTATAGCCTATAAGAAATTGCGCGAAGAATTAAAAGATTGTCTGCCTTTGCTCTTATTTTTATTTGCCGTCTCCTAATTTTTTTTAATTTCTTTTGGCGGATTTTTTCTCTTGCATCGTCTACCATATAGATAATAAATTAAAAATGGATTCTCGAATTATAAAATATTATGCAGGAGAGCTCAATAAAGAAGAAAGAAAATCTTTGCTGCAAGAGGCCTTTTCCAATGAAGAATTGAAAAAGGAAATGATAAATTGCCAGAACCTGCAACTGCTGATGAAGTTGCATCCGCAAGAAAAGAACGAATTATTAGGGAAAGTAAGCTTTAAGCAATTCATGCAATCACGACAAGCGGAAAGGCATAAAAAGACAGCTTCCCTATTTCTACGTTATGCGGCCATAGTCATTATCTGCATAGCTTTTGCAGGATGGATAACCTATGCTACCGTCAATAACAATATGCCGCAACCCATAGCTCAGGTACTGTCGGTCCCAGCCGGACAGCGTGTGCACATAACCCTGCCGGACGGCAGTAAAGTATGGGTCAATGCCGGTTCCACCCTCAGCTATCCTTCGGTATTCGGCAAAGAACGTCGGGTAAAAATTACAGGAGAAGCATTTTTTGAAGTAGCCAAAGGGAAGCGACCATTTATTGTTTCTACAGGAAAAGTTGATGTAAAAGCACTCGGCACCCAATTCAACGTATTCAACTATCCTACCGAGAAATTGGCTGTCGCTTTATTGGAAGGCTCGGTTCGAATTTATCATCCCAACAAAGAGCCGCAAGGGGCACTGTTACGTCCGGGACAACAGTTAACAGAAACTGATGACGGGCACTACCTTGTGAGCTCCATCACTAAAGACCCTATCATTTGGAAAGACGGAATTTATGCTTTCGACAAGCAAAAGCTAAAAGACATATTGAAAAAATTAGAGTTCTATTATGACGTGAAGATTATCGTAAAAAACGCATCCATATTAGAATATGAATACACCGGAAAGTTCCGCCAACGAGATGGGATAATGGAAGTTTTACGAATCATCCAGAAGATACGTCCATTCAGGATAGAACAAAAAGAAAGCTCAAATGAGATAATTTTATACCGCTAACCTTATTGTTTAACCCATTAAATTCAAGAAAAACATGAAGACATAAAGAGAAAAACACTTACTCATGCGTTTACCTTATAAAAAAATCGGCAGATGCGCCAACACCTGCCGAACAGACATTAAGCATAACGCATTCCAAACCCTTTCAAAAACTTAGAATTCATTAACTTAATCGGAACAAAGATATGAAAATAAAACCTTTGTTGGGGCATCTTTTATGCCTAAAAACGCAAAACAGGACATTAAATATTATGAAAGCGACCATCTTTTTAACGTTTTTCTGTGCTTTTCAAATGTTTGCCTCTACAGGCAAAGCACAAAATGCGGTAATAGAATTACCTTCCAATTCTGTGACCATAGAGACTCTCTTCGCGGAAATAGAGAAGCAGACAGGCGACTTGGTAGTGTATAGTAATAGCGAACTAAACGTAAAGAGCACTATCACCCTGTCGAAGAAAAAGGCAAAAGTAAGCGACATGCTGAACGAAGTGCTAAAAGATTCCGACTTACAATATGAATATACAAACAATTATATTGTATTTTCAAAAAAAGCCAATGAGACCAATGTTGTACAACAAACTAAAAAAAGAAAAGTGACAGGAACGGTTTTGGATAGAAACGGAGAAGCAATCATCGGAGCCAGCGTACAAGAGAAAGGAACAACCAACGGAACCATTACAGATATTGACGGACATTTCGCTCTCGAAGTGGGAGACAAAGCAACTTTGGTAATTTCTTATATAGGCTACATCAGCCAAAATATTGCAATAGGTAACAAGAATGTGATTTCCGCTACCCTTCAAGAAGACACAAAAGCCCTTGACGAAGTAGTAGTGGTTGGTTATGGTACACAGAAGAAAGTAAATCTGACCGGTTCGGTTGCTTCTATCAATTCAGAAGTTATTGAAAATGTACCGGCAGCCAACCTTTCCAGTGCACTAAGTGGAAGATTAGCCGGAGTCAACATCACACAGACAGCCGGAAAGCCCGGTGGCGGTTCATCCTTGTCAATCCGTGCTGACGGTACATGGAACAGCACTACTCCGTTGTATGTCATCGATGGTGTGGTTCGCGATAAATTTGCTTTCGATGGATTGGACGCCAGTGAAGTGGAAAGTCTTTCAGTCTTAAAAGATGGTGCTTCTGCCGCTATTTACGGTTCGCGTGCTGCTAATGGTGTCATTTTAGTCAATACCAAAAAGGGCAAGCAAGGTAAACCGACCATTAACTATACCGGTTCGATCGGTATAGAGGAAGCGACCAAGATTCCGGATATGTTTAATGCATATGAACAAGCATTATATGTCAACGCCTCATTACGTAACGACCAAGTACCAGAAGGTGATACCCAATATTATGCCGATGATGAATTGGAATATTTAAAGAACCATTCATACGATTGGATTGACGAAACTTGGAAATCACCAGTTGTCACCCGTCATTCGCTGAATGTAAATGGCGGCAATGACAAAGTGCGCTACTTTATTGGTGGTAACTATTATTACGAAACCGGCTCGTTTGACAATTTGAATTTCAAAAAATACAGTATCCGCAGTAGCGTAGAAGCCAATATTACCAAAGACCTGAAAGCATCTTTGAGTTTTAATACAGATACAAGAAACGACCACAAGCCTTATTGGAAATGGGACAGTGACAACGACAATATGGCCAACCTGTACAATGGATTGCTACGCCGTGGAATCTTTGCTCCTTACATTGACGGTAAGCCCAACGGAACCTACCTGAAATGGCATCCGATGGAGGTACTTAACGGAAACAGCGGATATAATAAGAAGCGTTATTCTAACTATGAAATAAACGTAGCCCTCCAATATGACGTTCCTTTCGTCAAAGGTTTAAGTTTAAAACTTACATACAATAAATACGAAAGACACACTTTCATCAAACAGTTCAGCCGTCCATACGACCTTTATGTATTCAAAACCACAGGTTCACACAATCATATACAAACCAATGAATTGGACTATATAACCACCCGAGATGACGGAGACTTCCTCTACGAAAGCTATACAAACAACAACAGCTATCAGCTTAATGCCATGGCGACTTATAACCGTACGTTCGGTAAACATGACATCAATGCTCTGTTTGTATACGAACAGTATGAAGGAAACACCGATTGGATAAGCGGACAACGCAATTATTTTATATCTTCAGCCGTTGACCAACTATTCGCAGGAAGTTCGGATCCTAAAGATTCAACTGTAGACGGTTCCGGCTCTGAAAGCGGACGCCTTTCTTATGTAGGTCGCTTAGGATATACATATGATAACAAATATTTACTGGAAGCTTCTTTCCGCTATGACGGTTCAGTTAATTTTGCCCCGAAACATCGTTGGGGATTCTTTCCATCAGCATCATTGGCATGGAGAATTTCAGAAGAAAACTTCTTCAAGAACAATATCCGCTTTATAGATTACTTGAAACTAAGAGGTTCTATTGGGTTACTTGGAAACGATGCCGTCGGAGGATGGCAATGGATGCAACGCTACAATCTGACTACAGGTGCTTACTTTGGTTCGTTAAGCAATGGTATTTCTGCCAGCGTAACACCTAACGCCGAAATCACTTGGGAGAAATCAATGGATGTTGATTACGGATTCGATATGCAGATTCTGCAAAATCGTCTGTCATTAAGTGCCGGCGGATTCTACAAACATACTTATGATATTTTAGGAAGTCGTTTGGCAAGCCTACCTTCAACATTCGGAGGTTCTATGCCGCAAGAGAATTATGCAACGATTGACACGAAAGGATTTGAAATTGAGCTTTCGTATAAAGACAAAATAGGGAAAGAGTTTACCTATAATATTAATGCAAACTTTGGTTATGCAGTCAATAAATTGATAAACCAAGACGAAGCCGAGAACATACGTCCTTATCGATCTAAAATAGGATATAACACAGACCGCCAAATGGGATATGTGTCAACCGGAATAATCCGCACACAAGCCGATCTTGACGCACTGCCAGAAGGATACACTATTTTCGGGAAAAAACCGGAATTAGGTATGCTGAACTACAAAGACATCAGAGGCGCAGACTCAGATGAGCCAGACGGGAAGATTGACAGTAACGACCAAGAATGGGTCATAAAACATACTAAAGCTCCTATCAACTACGGATTTTCAGTAGGCGGAGCTTGGAAAGGATTAAGCGTTGATTTATTCTTCCAAGGGATAGCTGGAGGCAAACGCTTTTATGACCAACGCACAGAATGGGCAGAGATGGAAGCTTCTGCTTATGCATGGAGAGGCGATTATTGGACACCGGAAAATCCAAGCGCAAAGTTTCCGAGAGCAGGTTCGACTAATGGAGCTTCAGAAGCATCGACTTTTTGGATTCAAGACACTTCTTTCTTACGTTTGAAGAATGTGAATATCACTTACCAACTGCCAAGACAATTAGTATCTAAATGGGGACTTTCGCAACTGAAATTCTTCCTGATGGGAACCAACTTGTTCTTGCTGCAAGACAAAATAAAAGCTTACGACCCAGAAAACTCAAGCATTATGAATTATCCGCTAATGCGAACCTATTCATTTGGTGTCAACGTTAGTTTCTAATCTTTAATATGAAAACATCATGAAAATAAAATATTTATTATATAGCGTATTAACCGCTACTGCTCTTTCTGGATGCAGTGACGTTCTAAACAAAAAAGATTTATCAGCTATCACAGAAAAAGATGTTTGGGACAACGCCCAATACGCCACTGCTTATCTTAACAAACTATATCGTGACAACCTTCCCGGATGGGATGCATACATTGCCGGATATTCGGACGAAGCGTATGGCGAAACCGGCATTCTATATGGGCAACTTACTACAAACTCAATAAACAACTGGCCATACACTGCTATCAGAAACATCAATATAATGTTAAGCAACCTCGAAGCCGGAAGCATAGATAGTGAAACCAAAGCATCATTAAGAGCTCAAGCACTCGTTCTAAGGGCATGGCGATATTTTGAAATGGTACGTTTATATGGTGGAATTCCCATGATCTTGCAACCACAAGCTCTAACAGATGATTTATATGTTACCCGCAACAAAACTTCAGAATGCATCAATCTTATCATCAAAGATTTAGACGATGCTATTGATGTTTTGCCTTGGAAATGGACCGGTGATGACGAAGGGCGCTTTACAAAAGCAACCGTAATGGCACTGAAAGGACGAATTCTATTGTACTATGCCAGCCCGCAATTCAATCCTGAGAATAAAGCCGAACGTTGGACTACGGCATATAACTATAACAAAACTGCAGTTGAACAAATTGAGGCAAACGGATACGGACTGTATGAAAGCTATGAAAATCTTTGGTTTGACGAAATGAACAAAGAAGCCTTATTCGTTAAACGCTATCAAGAGCCCAACATTACTCATGCTTGGGATGCGGCAACACGTCCGCTATCGGAAGCTCAAAACTATTCGGGATGCAACCAACCGACAAAAGAAATGGTAGAATCGTATCCGATGATTAACGGCATTTCTATTACCGAATCACCCGATTATGATCCGCTTCATTTTTGGAGGAATCGTGATCCTCGCTTCACAAGCACTATAGCCTATAATGGATGTACATGGGAGCTAAGTGGCAAAAAAGACAGAATTCAATGGACATATCAAGGGCATTCATCACTTGCCCCTACCAGCAGCGGATTCTATTGCAGAAAAGCCATCAATGTAAGCTATACTCCTTATTACACAGAAAGGAGTAGCACAGACTGGATAGAAATACGCTTTGCCGAAGTCTTGATGAATTATGCTGAATGTGCCGCTGAAAATGGAAAGATAAATGAAGCTTATGATGTATTGAAACGTATCCGTCAGCGTGCCGGAATAGAAGCAGGCAGCAATGACATGTACGGATTGAAAGCTAATATGTCGCACGATGAAATGATAGCTGCCATAATGTTAGAACGCAAAATAGAATTTGCCTACGAAGGAAAACGTTATTGGGATTTACGCCGCAGACGTATGTTTGCTTCGGAATTGAATGGAACCAGGCGTCACGGACTCTTACCTAAATTAAAGATTTCGCCTGTAGAATTCGATAAAATAAAGAACAGCATAGATACAGATAAAGACTATACGACCTATTTTAAAGATTCAGTCGTGATATTAGATCAAAAGTATGATATCAATTTCCAAGACAACTATTATTTCTATGCCATTCCGAACAGTCATTTGGAAAGGAATTCTAAACTTCAACAAACACAAGGATGGGATAACGGAACATTCAATCCGTATGAATAAATAACATGAGTTCGATATAACTTGTTATCAGCATTAGATAGTGCATAATCTTCTCGCATCATGCAGAACTGCAAGCCGCATCTTGTTGATTAGCCACCCGCATCACGTTTTGAGGTAATATTGCAAGTTTATTACGAACTTATGATAAAATAGGAATGAACAAGGGGAGCGTCAAGAGAAATCTATAATCGATTCCCAATGTAGAGCTTTGGGAGCTCCTCTTTTTTTCCCTACGGTAGATCTAAAAACATAATCCATTTTATTATTCAGGAAATCCATTGTTTTATTCATTTATTATTTTCATCTTTGTTAAATAATCGTGTTTAAATCAAAAAATGTATTTATTTTAATCAGACATAGAAAATGGGAAAATCTGTTATAAAAGCTTTATGTTTGGCTTTTTGTTGCACTCCTGTCATCAAAGCACAAACTCCTACTTATTTGCATTTGCCATCGATATTCTCCGACCACATGGTGCTCCAGCAACAAAGTTCAGTGCCGATATGGGGATGGGCAGAAGCCAGTTCTACAGTTAAAATTGTGGGAAGTTGGATGCCACAAGATACGGTTTGCGCAAAAGTGGACGACTGCGGACATTGGATGGCCAAAATCCCGACAACCCGTTACGGAGGTCCGTACACATTACAAATATTATCGAACAACACAATCGAGTTGAAAGATATCATGTTGGGTGAAGTATGGCTCTGCAGCGGACAGTCGAACATGGAATGGAGTCCAAACAACGGGATACAAAATCAGCAGGAGGAAATAAATGCTGCCCACAATCCGAACATCCGTTTTTTCAGTCTGAGCAAGCAGGGCAGCAAATCACTGCAGGAAGACTGCCACGGGCAATGGGAAGAATGTACTCCCGAAGTAATGCGACGGCGCAGTGCTACGGCTTATTTTTTCGGCAAGCAGCTGCAAAAAGAGCTGAACGTGCCAATCGGTTTAATTGTCTCAGCATGGGGAGGGACTCCTGCGGAAGTATGGGTTCCACGTGACACCATAATGCGACACAAGAAAATAGTTGATGCCATGATTGACAAGACTTATCCGTGGTGGCCTGTAGAACCGGGAGTGCTTTACAACAGCATGATTCATCCGCTAATGCCTTACAACATTGCCGGAGCGATATGGTATCAGGGAGAGTCTAACAGAGACAATCCTTCATCATATTGTGCGTTGATGGAAAAGCTTATCGAAAGCTGGAGAAAAGGATTCAACAAGGAATTTCCTTTCTACCTGGTTCAGATAGCACCGTTCGAATATAAATCAAGCAACAACGGACCGGCACTGATACGTGAGGCACAAGAGCAAGTTGTGCGCAAAGTACCCGAAACGGGGTTGGTTGTGACTGTAGATATAGGAGACCCTAAGAACATACATCCCGCACAGAAAGCAGAAGTAGGCACAAGATTGGCCAACTTAGCTCTGAAGAAAGAATATAAAGTAATAGAGCAAGGACATGAAAGTTCGTTCTTCAAACAAATAAACATAGAAAAAGGGAAAGCGATTCTTTCCTTTAGTAATGCAGAGTCCGGACTGGTTTGTCATGACAAAGAGATAAAAGGCATGACAATTGCCGGAGAGGATGGTCATTTTATTCCTGCTCAAGCCCGTATCAAAGGGAATCGCCTGATTGTTTCATCTCCTCAAATAAAGCATCCGGTTGCCGTTCGCTATTGCTTTGATGATGCAAGTGCCGGAAATCTGTTCAACCGGGATGGACTGCCTGTAGCTCCTTTCAGGACAGATACGAACAACTATTGATAATATAACCTTATAAATATATGAATAAAAAGAATTTGTTATTAGTCAGTGCTTTTTTCGCTTGCCTGAGCGGACAAGCACAACATTCCATAAAACTATCAGAACTAAATCTGTCGAACATGTGGCAAGAGTACGGAAAAGTGCAAAACGGAAAATCCGTAACCGGCGAACAAGCCACTATCAACGGAAAGGTTTATACTGAAGTCATAGGCACGCATGCAAAAAGCATACTGAAAATAGATCTGCACAAAGACGCTACGCGTTTGCGGTCTCAAATAGGCGTAGCCGACAGCCGAATCAACACCTCAGACAAGAACTTAGCGGTCATTCCACTGGTAAACGGTACGAAACTCTATTTCCGCAAGGACGGTAATGACAAACAGTTCTTAGGAATGGCCGGCACAAATGGCAAAATAGGCAAAGGTTCGGTCTGCTTCATTGTAAAAGGCGATGGCAAAGAGCTTTACAACAGTGGCGTATTGCACGGAAAAGAGGCTCCCCTCTCTATTGATGTCGATTTAAAAGGCGTCAGCACACTTGAATTGTTGGTAGACCCTACAGACGATGGTGCCAGTGGCGATAATGCATTATGGATTGCCCCGACCATCGAATATAAATCCTCACAGCCGGAAACAGTCAGTGCCGAATATGCCGGAAAAGGTCCGGAAATGACAATCAGCGTTTCAAGTAAGTTAGCAAACAAAATCAGCAAACTTCCCGTACTATCCGTACCGGCCTCTACAAAAACCGATTTCGACTGGTTGATTACGCCCGAAAAGGCAAAAGCCGGAATTTATGCATCGGCCGACAAGAAAAGCATCATCGTGGCCAATCCTATGATATCGCGTACATTTCGGATCTTCCCGAATTTAGCCACTACCAACCTCATAAACCGTATGACCGGAGAAAGTATGATACGTGCCGTCAGCAGTGAAGGCAGCATACAAATCGATGGAAAGAAGCATTTAATTGGAGGATTGGCAGGACAACCGGAGCGGGCATACCTCGAAGAGAAATGGATAGAGAATATGACAACCATACCCGAATCTTTTTTGGTGGAAGACTTTGAGATTGTCCCAATCAAGGAAGACATAAAATGGGCACGCAGCCGTTGGGCACTCAATAAGGAAGTAGCGACCGGAAGTGAAATCATTTTCACACTGCGTGGCGACAAGGAGCTGAAAGACATACTTGTAAAACTTCACGTATCGGTATACGATAAAATTCCTCTCATCCGCAAACGGTTTGAAGTGATTAATCAATCCGGTCTGCCAATCAATATCGACACTTTCCAATTAGAATATCTGGCATTTGCCGAGCCCGAATCGCCAGTGGGTGGTGAGCCTTCTAAATTTCTCTTGCCCAACATTCACATAGAAAGTGACTATGCATGCGGAGGAAGTTTCACGGAAAAAGAGACGGACATCACCGAGAAATGGGTTACCGATCCGGATTATACTTCACAACGGAACTACTTGTTGCAAACTCCCTGCATATTGGATGTTTCACCTAAGATGGGACCGGACCAATCCGTTCCTTCCAACAGTTCTTTCCAGTCTTTCAGTGTGTACGAAATGCCATTCGATAGTTATGACCGTGAACGGAAAGGGCTGTTCACCCGTAAGCTATATCGCACCATTGCACCATGGACTACGGAAAATCCCATCTTCATGCACCTCACTTCTACCAATCCGGAGACCGTTTATCGTGCCATCGACCAATGTGCCGAGACCGGTTATGAAATGATAATTCTCAGTTTCGGGTCGGGCTTGAATGTGGAAGATATCTCTGATGCCAATATAGCCAAATATAAAGCGTTCGTTGACTATGCCCGCAGCAAAGGCATAGAAATGGGATGCTACTCACTGCTCGCCAGCCGCTGGATTAGCGATGAGGTGGATGTCATCAATCCAGAAACCGGAAAACGTGGCGGCATGACCTTCGGCAGTTCCCCTTGCTTGTGCAGTGACTGGGGGTATGAATATTTCCGCAAGGTAAAGATTTTCTTCGAGAAAACGGGGATGCGATGCTTTGAACACGATGGTTCGTATCCTGGCGACTTCTGCGCATCTACTGTCCACTCACATCACAAGGGACTGAAAGATTCGCAATGGAACCAATTCCATAAGATAACAGAACTTTATCATTGGATGTGCGAAAACGGAATCTATATCAATGTGCCCGACTTCTACTTTTTGAACGGTTCTACCAAGGTAGGAATCGGTTATCGGGAAGTCAATTGGTCATTGCCACGCGACCGGCAACTTATCCATACCCGCCAACTGAATTATGACTGTACATTTGAGCGCATTCCGTCTTCTTTGTGGAGCTTTGTTCCACTGGTGGAATATCAGGGAGGCGGTGCCGCGGCCACACTGGAGCCGTTGAGTGAACATTTATACGAATATAAGACACTGATGTTTCAAAACTATGGTGCAGGAGTACAAGCCTGCTATCGTGGTCCGCGTCTATATGATACTCCGGAGACTAAAAAAGCCGTGATAGAAATCATCAGCTGGTATAAAAAATACAGAAACATACTGAATAGCGACATCATTCATTTGCGCAAACCGGATGCACGCGATTGGGATGGCATCATGCACGTAAGTCCTACAGAAAAAGAAAAAGGACTGGCCATGTTTTACAACCCAACCGACAAAGAAATAACACGTAGCATACAGCTTCCGCTGTACTATACCGGACTGACAAACACAGCCAGCATTCGTGAGCAGGAAGGCACACCGACTACCTATACCTTGAACCGAGATTACACGGTTAATCTTACCGTCAAAATTCCGGCAAAAGGATATACGTGGTATGTAATAGAGTAAAAAACGACTCTTTATAAGCTAATTATTTCACTTAACCTATTAATTATGAAACTCAGAAAACTAATTCATCTGTCACTTGCCTTTTCCATCCCGTGCCTGCTTCAAGCCCAACAGGCCAAGATGAATATCGGAATAGAGGCCGGTCAACTCAATTTCGGCATTTCATTCAAGGGAAGACCTGTCATTATGACTTCCCCGTTAGGAATGAATATCGACAACCGGTTACTGGGACAAGAGATTAAAAGCACTACAGCCAATACGACTTCCGAAAAGTATAAAACATATGCAATAGAACAAAAAGACGGGAATATATACTACATTGATTCGTGGGAATTTGACAATGGTGTAGCCCTGCGTTACCGCATTCCGACAAACGGTCCGCGCTGTATTTACAGTGAACAAACAAGTTATACTTTCCCGTCAGGCACACACGTATGGTATGCCAGTGGGCCGTTTCAGTACGGATGGATACAAGCTTATCAAGAGTGGAATACTGACTCTATAAAAAATGAATTATTGGCTCCTCCCGCTACCTTCCTTTTGCCGGACGGAACGTATGCAGCCATTACAGAAGCCAACCTATTCAATTTTCACGGAGCCGTTTTGTTCGGCAAAGAAAACAATCGTGTACAGTTCGGCTATGTAGAGAACAAAGGGCACATGGAAACCGGAATCATCACAGGCCTTCCTCCTGCAAAATTCTATCATGAAGCTGTTTGCGATGTGCCTTGGATTGTTTCGCCCCGCAAAGGAGAAAATGAAATTGTCACTCCGTGGCGTGTACTTATGTTGGCCGATGACCTGAATGGCTTGGTTAATAACCAAATCATCGCCCAAGTGTCAGATAAGCCCAACCCAGCCCTTTTCCCAAAAGGAAAGGATACGGAATGGATAAAACCGGGACGTTCCGTCTTTACTTGGTTAGTAGAAGGGAATGACCGCCTCAGTGTAGCCAACCACAAAAAATATGTAGACGGAGCTGCCGAATTAGGGCTGCAATCGGTTGTAGTAGACGATGGTTGGGAACTTTGGGATAAAACAGAAAAGAACGCTAACGGACGCTCTAAATGGGATTTCTTGAAAGAGTTGGTCGACTATGCCAAAGCCAAAAACGTAGACATCTGGGTATGGCGTCCCTCTTCTCCCCGTTCGGGAAATAAAACAGATATCGGACTGATAGATGCTAACGAGCGGACTGACTTTATGAAGAAATGTGCCGAAATTGGAGTGAAAGGATTGAAAATCGACTTCTTTCATACCGAGAATCTTTTCACCGTCAATCTGATGGAGAATATCCTAAAAGATGCTGCCAAAGCACACTTGATGGTTATATTCCACGGAGTAAACAAACCTACCGGCGACAATTATACTTATCCCAACCTGCTGGCAAAAGAAGCGGTACGAGGGTTGGAAACTGTAGGTGGTGAAAACAGCTGGGCCCCTGGTCCGCCATGGCCGTATCACAACACGGTATTGCCTTTTACTCGCTGGTTGGCCGGTCCTGCCGATTATACGCCATTAAACTTCCGGAACTTCTGCCCGAAATCCGTAAGCTTTACCCATCAATTGGCCAGCATTTACACTTTTACTTCGCCCATGCTGATTTTTGCCGCCGACATGGAAGACATGTTGTCGTGTCCGGGACGGATGTTCATCGAAGAAGTACCGGTGGTTTGGGACGAAACCAAAGTTCTGACTGAAAGCCGCATCGGAGAACTGGCAGCCATAGCCAGAAGAAAGGGCGACATATGGTATCTATCCGTACTGAACGGTGAAACTCCTTACAAAGGAGAACTCAATATGAGCTTCCTCCCCAAAGGAACTTATCGTATGACTGTAGCATCGGACGAAGGCTCAAACTACAAAAAAATAGTCATCAGCAACCGCAAGATAAAAGCCGGACAGAAACTGAAAGTCGACCTGCTTTCGGGTGGCGGCTATTTGGCGAAAATAGAAAAACTTTAATAGGCATATTTACCAATATCGCCTTTAAAGCCACTTAAATATACTTCTTCATAAATTCTCAGGCTGGATTCCGCTCTTTGGAATCCAGCCTTTTTCCATTCCCCGCATGTCGCGACAAACATCTCTGCAAGCCGCATGAAAACAGTCAGCCACATGCGGCTTGCAATGCCTCCAGTCGCAGCCCGTTTTTATTTATGCCATATTCCAACTTTTATCAGTTTAATTAGAGCGTTTTCTTATAATTTGCTAATTTTGCTCCACATTTTTAATCATAGCATAAGATAATGAACGTTGCAATCATAAAATATAATGCAGGAAACATCTTCTCCGTAGATTATGCACTCAGACGATTGGGCATTGTCCCTGTCATAACTGCTGACGCAGAACTGCTCCAAAAGGCTGACAAAGTAATATTCCCGGGAGTGGGCGAAGCTCAGAACACAATGCAATATCTGAAAGCGCATCATTTAGACATGCTGATTAAAGATTTGAAACAACCGGTGTTGGGCATCTGTTTGGGAATGCAATTGATGTGCCGACATTCTGAAGAAGGCGATGTAGACTGTTTAGGCATATTCGATGCAGACGTACACCGATTTTGCCCGACCAAGCATGAAGATAAAGTTCCACATGTGGGATGGAATACAATAACCAACACATGCAGCGCGTTGTTCAACGGGTTTACCAAAGAAGAGTTCGTCTATTTTGTGCACAGCTATTACGTACCGCTGAATCCACATACAGCCGCACAAACCGACTATATACTGTCCTACAGTTCGGCATTGCACAAAGATAATTTCTACGCCACCCAGTTTCATCCCGAAAAAAGCGGAAAAACGGGCGAACGGATACTGTCTAATTTCCTTAACCTATAAAAAACGAATACAACATGATAGAACTGATTCCTGCCATTGACATCATCGGCGGCAAATGTGTCCGACTTTCGCAGGGCGACTACAACTCAAAGAAAATCTATAACGAGAATCCTGTAGAAGTAGCCAAAGAATTCGAATCGTATGGCATCACGCGATTGCACGTGGTAGATTTAGACGGAGCCGCATCGCAACACATCATCAACTATCGCACACTCGAAAATATATCGGCACAAACTTCGCTCATTATCGATTTTGGAGGAGGCATCAAGTCGGAAGGCGACTTGAACATCGCATTCGAAAGCGGAGCAAGTATGGTTACATTAGGCAGCATAGCCGTAAAAGAGCCCGAACTGACCGAGCAATGGCTGAATAAATACGGCTCGCAGAAAATCATCTTAGGAGCCGATGTAAGAGATAAAAAATAGCGGTCAATGGATGGAAAGAAGACAGTGCGTTGCAATTAATGCCCTTTCTCGACAGCTATATAAACAAAGGTATACGCAATGTGCTCTGCACCGACATCAGTTGCGACGGAATGCTGCAAGGCCCCGCCACAGCATTGTATGAAGAAATCATGAGCACGTATCCCGAACTGCATCTCATAGCCAGTGGAGGAGTAAGCGGCATAGACGACATCTTAAGACTGAATGAGGCAGGCATACCGGCCGTGGTATTCGGCAAAGCCATATACGAAGGACGCATTTCTCTAAAAGAATTGAGTCGATATCTTTAATCTTCACTTCAAAAAACGCTCTACAAAATGTTAGCAAAACGCATTATTCCTTGCTTAGATATAAAAGACGGACAAACGGTAAAAGGCACCAATTTCGTCAACTTGAGACAGGCGGGCGACCCGGTGGAATTAGGAAAAGCCTACAGCGAACAAGGAGCAGACGAACTGGTCTACCTTGATATCACAGCCAGTTTCGAGGGACGAAAAACATTTACCGACTTGGTAAAGCGCATAGCCTCGCAAATAAACATCCCGTTCACCGTGGGCGGAGGGATATATGAGCTGAAAGACGTAGACCGCCTGCTTGGAGCCGGAGCCGACAAAGTATCCATCAACTCGGCAGCAATCCGAAACCCACAATTCATAGACGATATAGCAGCTCATTTCGGTTCGCAAGTATGTGTGGTAGCCATCGATGCCCGCAATACCCCCAACGGATGGAAATGTTTTCTCAATGGAGGGCGGGTAGAAACAGAGCGCAAACTCTTTGAATGGGCCCGCGAAGCCAATGACAGAGGTGCCGGAGAAATCTTATTTACCAGCATGGACCACGATGGCGTAAAGAACGGATACGCTAATCAAGCTTTAGCCACGTTGGCCGATGAATTGAGTATCCCGATCATCGCATCGGGAGGAGCCGGAAAAAAAGAGCACTTCCGCGATGCTTTCACCATCGGGAAAGCCGATGCCGCCCTTGCAGCCAGTGTATTTCACTTCGGAGAAATACCCATCCCCGAACTGAAAGAATATCTCCGCACCGAAGGCATCAACGTAAGAATATAAAAAGCAATAATCAACCTGTTGGCGGAATTAATTTAGTGCATACTTAATTCTGCCAATTGGCTTGTCGTTAATGAAGTTTACGTATTGCAGAATGGTAAGTGCGCTAATTTTGCCAATGATTCTGGCAAACAAACCATTCGTTATTTTTGCGTAGTTCCTGATGACCAAGAACTGGTCTGTAAGTTGTGAGAATATTGTCTCAA
>OGEQ01000608.1_pt1 | contig 36372 bp, 34 predicted proteins | sample 1570731 | NCBI WGS metagenome assembly OGEQ01 (sample SAMEA2582132, study PRJEB24529) | metagenome | biome: Human gut stool | place: China | collected 2011
GCTGATTATGTGGCAGCAGTCGGCGACTATTTGAGCCATGCCGGAAAGTTGCCGGAAAAATTCAAATCACACCAGAAACAGCCGGAACAGACACCGAAGGGACCTACACCGGAAGAACAGGCGAAAGCGGCAGCAGACGCCGAAAAAAGAAACCAGATCAAAAGATTATGTATCGAGGGAATGACGAAAGGAGAATAAAGCGAATATGAAGCATGAAGAACTTGTGAACATGAACACAAAAGACCTGAAAGCAAGACTGAAAGAGATCGGCACACAGGCACAGACAGCAGAAGGCGAAGCACTGGACGCCCTGACAACCGAAGCCGAAGACGTTAACGGCATTTTACAGGACATTCAGAACCGCGCAAATATCGCGGGACTGGCAGCACAGGCGGGCGACAATGCCGGGGAAGGAACACCGGGAGAGAAAGGCGACGACGTGAAGAATAAAAAACGTGAAGAAAGAGGACAGAGCCTGAAAGACGGAAAGACAGTACAGTTCAACGCAAAGGTAGCGTTCGGATCTGTACAGAATGCGCTTTCTGTCACACAGGCAGTCACACCAAAACACACCGCGAGCGACGTAAAAGAGACATTCAACGACGTTTCCTCACTGGTGGATCGTGTCAGAGCAATTCCGTTAAATGGCGGCGAAACATATCAGAGAGGATATGTAAAAAGCTACGGCGACGGCGCAGGAAGCACAGCAGAAAGCGCAGACTATAGCGCAACAGAACCGACATTCGGTTATGTAACCATGGAAAAACAGAAGATCACAGCATACACAGAAGAACCAGAAGAAATGGTTAAACTTCCGAACGCTGATTACGATTCTGTAGTAGAAGGATCTGTCACACGCGCAATCAGAAAGTACATGAATCGACAGATCTTGATCGGCGACGGCACAAGCGGAAAATTTAAAGGAATTTTCCACAACCCGACAAAAGCAGCCGATCAGGTTATTGATCCGACAACAGACCTTTCTATGAAGGCGATTACAGACGAAACACTGGACGATATCATCTATGGTTACGGCGGAGACGAGGAAGTGGAAGACGTTGCTGTTCTGATCCTGAACAAAAAGGATCTGAAAGCATTTGCGAAACTGAAAGATAAACAGGGACGCAAATTCTACACAATCGTAAATCACGGAAACACCGGAACAATCGACGGCGTACCGTATGTTATCAATTCTGCTTGTAAAGCTGTGACAGACGCGCAGACTTCAACGGCAGAATATTGCATGGCGTACGGACCACTTAGCAACTACGAAATGCCGATCTTCTCTGATATCGACGCGAGAAAATCAACCGATTACAAATTCAAACAGGGACAGATCGCATACAGAGCAGACATTTTCGCGGGCGGTGCGGTTGCCGCATATAACGGATTTATCCGCGTGAAACGACCGGAAGCAGGAAAATAAGAAACAGAAAGGACGGCTAAACAATGACGTATAACGAACTTGTGGACGCGGCAAAATTGCGCGTCCGAAAACTTTCAAATGATGCATTAGACGAAGACGTGAAAACCCACGTTGATTTCGTACTGGCAGACCTGAAAAGAATCGGGGTAAATGAAGAAAAGTATCTGAAAGCCCCGGAAGATCCGTTAATCATTGGGGCCGTCCTTGCGTACGTCAAAGCATATTACGGAATGGACGCATACCACGACAAATGGTTAGCGGCCTACGATATGCATTTAACCAGAATCAAAGGGGGCGACTACAAATAGACGCATATATCACACTGGTTGAACCGGGCGAAACCAAAGAAGAAGACGTCAAAAACGGCGTGATCGCAACCGTTGAACCGGTCGGGCGTGATGAATTTGTGGCAGCAGGACAAAAGGGCATGAAAGCCCGCCACAAGTTCAACGTATGGGCTAACGAATACAACGACGAACAGGAAGTTGAATTCAACGGCCGTCGCCTGACGGTATACCGAAGCTATGGTCCGAAAGCAGACGGAAAGATCGAACTGTACGCAGGAGAAAGGGCGGGCAATGTATGAAAGTAAAGATAGACATTGACGGGCTTTCCGACGCGGTACAAGAAGAACTGAAAAACTGGCAAGAAGACACGTGCAAACCGGTTCTAAACGAAGCATACAAAGCGGGAGCAGAAGAAGGAAAGAAAGTTCTTTTACAGGGCGGACCGTACAAGGAGCGCACCGGGAAGTATACGAAGGACTGGGACGTAACGCAAAGAGACAGTAGAGCCGGAAGGATAACCGGGACAGAAAGTTATTCAGTCCATAACAAAAAACATTATCAATTAACACACCTTTTACAGAACGGACACGCAAGCAGAAACGGCGGGCGTGTCAAAGCCTATCCGCACATCGACGGCGCGGAAGAAAAGGCAGAAAAGGCAGCAACAGACTATATCGAGGATAAGTTAGGGGGATAACATGCCTACGATTGAAGAAATCATCAAAAGAGCAACGGCGATCGGGCTTCCGATCACGAAGAACGCATGGAAGAAGACGGCGAAAAAGCCGGTCCCTGATCCGCCATATATAATCTATCTAGTTAGTGAGGACCAGAGGGGCGACGATAACAAGAACAGAATCCGGGAGATCGACGGATCACTGGAACTGTACACGGACAGAACGCCGGACGGATCACTGGAAGAACGGATCGAAGAAGAAGTTCTTTTCGATCTGTCGTTTAGCAAATATCAGGCAGAGATCACTTCCGAAAACATGGTTCAGACGGCGTATGAATTCAATATCACGCAGAAGAAAGGCAGGAAATAGAAATGGCAGAGACAGAAAGAATTATTCTGGGATCTGGAAACGTCCATATGAAATTATTTGACGGAAATCTGCCGCCGGTTGATGAAATTTGCACAGACGAAAATCAGATTTCATACATCCAGGGCGGCGCAACCATTGAGTACAAGCCGAGTTATTACACGGCAAAGGACGACACAAGAAAGATCCAGAAAACCGTTATCACAGACGAAGAAGCCACCATGAAAAGCGGCTTAATGACATTTTGCGGAAACACGCTTGAAAAGATCTGCGATACCGCCCGCGTAAGCTATGCGGAAAAGACTTCGACCAAAAAGAAAAGAAGAATCGTAAAGGTCGGCGGCGGAAACAATCAGGGCAGAAAGAAATATGTAATTTGTTTCCACCACGAAGATCCGGTAGATGGCGATATCTGGGTAATGATTGTCGGAAACAATCAGGCCGGTTTTTCCCTTGCGTTCGCAAACGACAAAGAAACAGTCGTGGACGCGGAATTCACGGCGTTACCGCAGGACAAGGAAGGAACACTGATTCACTACGAAGAAGAAGTTCTGGAAGATGCACAGAGTTTGAGCGATACAACCGAACAGAAACCGGTCGCGGATAAATAAAACAGATAAAACGATCACAAGGCGGCGTATAGACAAAAACGCCGCCTTTTTCAGAAGGAGAAAAGACAATGGCGAACATGAATTTTGATTTTAATAAAATTAACAGATCCTTTTTCACGGTAACACTTACGGACGGAAAGAAATTACTGGTTAAGATGCCAAAGAAAGGAACATTCGGAAAACTGGCAGCAGTTCAGGACATGGACACCGACAATATGACAATGGACGACGCAATGGATACGCTAGGCGCGATCGTTGCAGAAGCCCTGTCGAACAATTTACAGGGCGAAAAGATCACAACGGAATACATCACGGATCAGTACGACGTGGAAGAAATGTCAGAATTTGTGGATAACTATATGGCGTTCGTAAACGGAGCAAAGAAAAACCCAAACTAATTATTCCGTACTATGACGATCCAGAATACGAAGAACCAAAGTTTCCACTGAAAACGAAGTCCGAAAAGTTAGTGATTAACTATACCGGGCTAAATATGTGGGAAGTGGAAGAACTGGATCTTGACGTCTATCTGTTTTTAGTACGGGAAGCATTTATCTATTACACAAGCCAAACAGAGAAGGGGCGGGAGTACCTAGAAAATTGTTGGCGCATGAAGCAGACAAAACCGGATCGGCAGCGTCTACGCGAAAAATTCAGCAAGAAAGGGGGAGAATAAATGGCGTCAAAAGGCAAAATAGCCGGAATTACTATCGAAATCGGCGGCGATACCACGAAATTAGATAAAGCCTTACAGGGAGTAAATAAACAAACCAGAGACGCACAAAAGGAACTGAAAGAAGTAAACAAATTACTGAAATTAGATCCAAAAAATACGGAACTTCTGGCGCAGAAACAAAAATTACTTGCAGAATCGATCGACGGGACAAAAGAAAAACTGAATATCCTGAAAGACGCCGAAAAACAGGTTCAACAGCAGTTCGAAAACGGCGAAGCATCAGAAGAACAGTACAGAGCGTTGCAACGCGAAATCATTCAGACAGAACAACAGTTGAAAAACCTGAAAAAACAGGCAGAAGACAGCAACGGCGCACTGGATAAGATCGGAGAAGCTGCCGGGAAGATTGGCGAAAAGTCCGAAGCACTGGGAAAGAAGTTAATTCCGGTAACGGCGGGAATAACAGCAGTCGGAACGGCGGCCGTGGCATCATTCAATGAACTTGACGAAGGTTACGACACAATCATAACGAAAACAGGAGCTTCAGGAGAAGCACTGGACGGATTAACAGAATCTATGAACAATGTGTTCGGAGATCTTCCGACAGATGCGGAAACGGCCGGAATTGCGATCGGGGAAGTCAACACAAGATTCGGCGCGACGGGAGAAATACTGGAAGGCCTGTCAAAACAGTTTATCGAATTCGCAGAGATCAATGGAACTGATCTAAACGGTTCGATTGATTCAGTCGACGCGGTCATGACAAAGTTTAACGTCGATGCATCGGAAACGCCGTCAGTCCTTGGACTTCTGACGAAAGCCGGACAAGATACCGGAATTTCAATGGAAACACTACTGGGAACATTGCAGACGAACGGCGCAACACTAAAAGAAATGAGCCTAGATCTCACGGGTTCAGTAAATCTTTTGGCACAGTTCGAAAGCAGCGGCGTTGATGCATCAACCGCCATGGCAGGACTAAAAAAAGCACAGCAAAACGCAACAGCAGAAGGAAAGACGTTAAAAGACGCATTATCAGAAACGATTGACAAAATCAAAAACGCAGGCAGTGAAACAGACGCACTGCAGGCAGCGACAGAACTATTCGGCAAGAAGGGCGCGGCGGAAATGACGCAGGCAATCAGAGAAGGAAGATTCAGCGTCGAAGATCTGACCGGATCACTGGACGATTATAAAACGACAGTAGAAGATACATTCAATGCAACATTAGATCCGCCGGACAAGGCGAAAGTTGCGTTGAATAATTTAAAAATCGCGGGCGCGGATCTTGGCGAAACACTGTTAAATACAGTAACACCAATTCTTGAAAAAGTTGTCGACAAAGTAAAAGAATTCACAGCGTGGTTTTCAAGCCTATCAGACAGTCAGAAAGAAATGATCGTAAAGATTGCGGCGGTTGTGGCAGCAGTCGGACCGGCGTTGATTATCTTCGGAAAAGTGGCGTCGGGAATTAGTCAGATATGCGGTCTGGCGTCGAAACTGGGCGGACTATTAAAAGGCGCGCCCGCACTTATGGGGATTTTATCAAATCCGGTAACGATTGTTATTGCATTGATCGCGGCAGCAGTCGCGGCGATCGTCCTATTGTGGAATAATTGCGAAGGCTTCCGAAATGCCGTGAAGAAAATCCTTGCAGCAATAACGGGATTCTTCCGGGATGCATGGAACAAAATTCAGGAAGCGTGGGCAGCCGCACAACCATATTTCGAAATGATAAAAGAGGGAATCAAAACCGCTTTTTCGGTAGTTGTGGAAATCCTGACAGCACCATTTCGGATCGCTTGGTTTTTGATAACTTCGATCTGGGACATTGCGACTACATATTTTCAGAATGTGTGGATCGGAATTCAGACCGTTTTTTCGGTCGTCGGGCAGATAATCGGCGGATTTTTCGAATCCGCATGGATCATTATAAAAGGCGTCTGGGATGTGGTTGTTCTGTATTTTCAAACAATCTGGTCGAATATACAGGCCGTATTTTCGGTAGTCGCTACAGTTTTAGGCGGATTTTTTCAAGTTGCATGGACCACGATTACAACTATCTGGGACGTGGCGACAGGGTATTTTCAAATGATCTGGTCTGTGATACAGGGAATTTTTTCGGTTGTACAGTCCGTACTTTCTGGCGACTTTTCGGGCGCATGGGAAGCAATCAAGGGTATCTGGTCGGCTGTGACAGGTTGGTTCGGCCAGGTATGGTCCGGGATTCAGAATATTTTCGGATCGGTCGGAAACTGGTTCGGTTCAATCTTTCAGTCAGCATGGAACGCAGTCCAGAATGTCTTTTCAAACTGGGGATCGTTCTTTTCTGGTTTATGGGGGATTATCAGAAATACATTTTCAAATCTGGGAACGTCTATCGCAAACGCGATCGGTGGCGCGGTCAAATCCGGGATCAATGGCGTAATATCCATGATTGAAAATACGGTTAATTCTGCGATCAGAGTTATCAACGGAGCCATTAACTTGATTAACAAACTTCCGGGTGTGTCGGTTGGATCGGTCGGATATGTAGGACTGCCACGACTGGCGAAAGGTGGAATATTAACCAACGGCCGCGCGATCGTTGCAGAAGCAGGGCCGGAGATCGTTGAAATGGTAAACGGAAAAACAATCGTTACACCACTTTCAGGCACAGCGAAAAATACATCACTCGAAAGAAACTTCGGCAGACAGAAAGGAACACTAAAACAAGAAATCAACATGAATATAGAAAACTTCTATAACAACAGAAAACAGGACGTGCGCGAACTGACGGAAGAAGTTATGGAAATGGCGCAGGAATTGAAGGAAAGGGACGACAAAGTATATGCTTAATGAATTTTATGACGATATCAACAGTTTCACATATAATGGACGCAATTCGCTTGATATGGGACTAGCAGTATACGAAAAAGAAAACATATACGGCCGTCCAAAACCCGTTATTGAAAAAGTAAATATTCCGGGACGCGGAGATGTGATTTTAAACAACAAAACAGATCCGATCGATAACGAAGAATACGAAGATTTCCAGAAGACGTATAAGTGTTATGTAATGCCGGAAGAATATCAGGATATTGAAATGGTCGCCCGGAATGTGTATGCGTGGTTGTATCAGACCGTACAATATACACGGCTAGATGATAGTTACGAGCGCAATTATTACAGAATGGCGCACGTATCGGAAGAAATGTCAGTAGAAGAAATTGCAGCAGCACTTCTAGGTACACTGGAAATCCGGTTCACTTGCCACCCGTATAAATATTCATACGACGGCGAAAGAACACTGACACTCACAAAAACGACAAGCATTTTCAATACAGAAGGCTTTACGGCTTATCCGTACATGAAAATCTATGCGACGGGTGCGGTTACGTTGTATATCAACGACCGCGCCCATACATTCAAGGAAATAGAAGACTATATCGAAGTAGACAGCGCGTTATTAAATGCGTACAAAGGGGACACGCTACAAAATAACAAAATGACTACGACATTATTTCCGAAACTGGTAGCGGGCGAAAATAAAATACGTTGGGCGGGCAATGTGAAGAAAATTGACATTGTGCCGCGTTGGTGCTGTCTGTGATACCGATTCTATATGATCCCCTTGAAACACAATTTGATTCAAACGGAATCGGACTTCTGACGGACGCGATATCTTGCATTGTAGAGGAAGAAAGAAACGGATCTTTTGAACTGACTTTACAATATCCACAAGAAGGGCGACTGGCGAAATACATCACAGAAGATGCAGTAATCAAAGCAAAACCAAACGACAAAGACGGCGATCAGCTATTCAGGATCTATAAATCAGGAAAGCCGATCGGTGGCGTGAACACCTACTACGCCGAACACATCAGTTACGAATTGAACATGAATCCGGTATGCCGTCCGAAAATATCCGGGAAAAACGCACAAGAAGCGATCGCGCAGCTATTAGAAGAAGCTGTGATCGGAAACAACTATACGGCGTGGTCGGATATCACGACCAGAAACAGCACTCAGATAGACGACGTGTTAAGCGTCAGAAACATTCTGGGCGGTACAGAAGGATCAATCCTTGACGTCTGGGGTGGGGAATTTCAATTCGATAACTTTACAGTAAAGCTGCATAAATCCCGCGGATCAGATACCGGGGCAACGATCCGGTACGGAAAGAACCTGATTTCGGCAGAACAGGAAAGAAACATCGGAGACGTGATAACGGCGATATTTCCATATTGTTATTACACACCGGAAAAAGAGGACGGAGCAACAGAAGAACCCGATCCGGTTTTCGTGTCACTTCCTGAAAAGTTTATCAACACGCCGAACGCGGACAAATACGCCCGCCCAAAATGCGCGCCTATGGATTTTTCGGACGAATTCGAAGACGGCGTGATCGTAACAGAAGAAATGCTTCGCAAGGTCGCGAAGACCTACACCGAAAGCGGAATCGACGAACCGAAAATATCGATCAAAGCGACATTCCAAAATCTGAAAAAGACAAAGGACTATGAAAATATACAGGCACTTGAAACGATCGGAATTTGCGACACTGTAACGGTCATGATCGAAAAACTGGGAATCGAAGTCAAAGCAAAGATCGTTAAATACTCATACGACAGCATCAAAGAGCGATTCGACAGTGTAGAGATTGGAGAACCAAAAACAAACCTGACAAAAGCGATCACGGCCGCACAGAAGGAACAGAAAGAACAGATCGTAAAATCCGCCACCCGCGCGGAAATCATACAGAAACGTATAGAACAGACCATAAAGGACGTGACGGCGGCAATCACGGGCAATTCTGGCGGCCATGTGCTTTTATACCCGGCGGAGAATCCGCAGGAAATCTATATCATGGATACGGATTCAACAGCAACGGCGAAAAACGTATGGCGGTGGAATCTGGCAGGACTTGGACATTCAAGTAACGGAATCGGCGGACCGTATGAAACGGCGATCACGGCAGCAGGTCAGATCGTGGCCGATTTTATCGCAGTCGGAAAGTTAAACGGCGCACTGATTGAAGCCGGGACCATTAACGCGGAATCCCTGTCGGTAGAGTATAAACAGAGTGTTAAGAAGTACACAGACGACGGCGACGCGAAACTGCTATCGGAAATGAAGTCGCGATTCGAAGTAACAGGAGAATCGATCACGGCAGAAGTGGAAAGAGCGCAGGCGGCAGAAAAGACCATATCGGACAATCTGGAACTGACAAAACAGGACGCGAAAGATTTCAAAGAAAATGTCGAAGGAGCATTCCGGGACGGCATAATCACGGAAACGGAGTCACAAACGATTGAACGACATTTAAAGGAACTGGAAAAAGATAACGCTTCAATTCAGAAGCAATATAACGCGGTTCTGGATTCGGCTTCAAGGCAATCGGCAACAACGGGAAACAATTTTTCGATTAAATTTAATGTAGATTGCAAGACGGAAACGTCATCAGGCGGCACGATATACGATTATCTGTGTTTATTCTACCAGAAGGACGGCAAGATCTACAAAGCACTGAACAAAGTAAGCGGCGCAGATATCGCCGGGAAAACGTATATCGTGCCGTCAACAGATATTTATATTCAATGGTATTCGGATAGTTCGGGTAATAAATACTACGGATTTTCAATCGACGAGATCAAACAGGTATCAACGGCGGCAAATACAACCGGAACGGAAAGCACACTTCCGACTTACGAAGTGATCGAAGCTGCAACCGTGTCAATGATCCAGACGTCGCACCCATACGAAAATAATATGCGTAAGTTGTGGCATTACAAAAAGCGGACAGCCACACGGTCAACGCTCATCAACAAGAAAAATGCATACACGAACGCATACAATGCGTTGATAACTGCAATCAACAACGCAATTTCAGACAAAAAGATCACGACGACAGAGAAAGCAAACGTCAATAAGAAATTTGATGCATATAACGCAGCACTGGCGGATTTGAAAGAGACAATCGAAGCAGCGGGCGTGGACGTGGCAGCAGTCGCGGCGGCAGCAGTCGAAGAGTACGCAAGGGCGGCGATCAAAGTAGAAGCAGACAAGATCGAACTCCGGGTAACATCGGCGCAGGCGGAATCCCTGATCGAGCAAAAGGCGGATTCTATCAGATTGAAAGCGTCGAAGATTGCATGGTCGGCGACCTATTCTTCTATGAGTGAATCCGGCATTTTAAAATGTACGTCCGCAGAATTAAAAGGATCTATGAAATGTGGGTATGATTCCGGGTACTGGGTAGAACTTGCAGGAAGCGGAAGGCTGACTGGTGGTTATGGATCGACACAATACGGATATATTGACTATTCAGCAAGCGCCACGGACGTAGACACCGGGGCAAGATACAACGGCCTACAAGTACAAGGCGGATGCATGAGAATTTCAGTCAATCAGTTAGCGACAAGAAAAACAAGCAACACCGGCACACTTGCATATATCGGAGCAACAGGCAAATTCGAATATATAAGCAAAATTCGGGACAACGGCGATGGGACGATCACATGGTGGAATTCAACTGTTAGTTTTGAGAATGGACTTATGGTTTCGTCACTGTAAAGGAGAAAAAATGGAACTGGGAGAAACATTACAGATTTTAGAAGGAATTATCTACGAAAAGGCAAAAAGAGAATTGGAAGCGGCGGAAACGCCGCTATCACTTCAAACGGTTGTCATGGACGCGGTAGCGGCAAAATTCAAAGAAGAAGCCTACGAAAATTTAAGGATCAGCACGATGCAGAAAGAAACACAGACAGAAGCGCGCACCGGAACACCGGAAGAACTTCTGAAAGAATTAAATGAGGGAGAGGGGGCGAAGGAATAGTGAAAGGCTACGCAGCGGAAATAAACGGCGACGCAATCTTCCTGACAAAAGACGCACAACTCGACACGGCGTTAAAAAACGGTTGTAACATTGTCAGGATCGAAGATGACGACGGGCAAACAATAATTGCCACACCGGAAAACGGCTTTCTTGAAGACCGTCCGACATTGGAAGAAACAGGAACAATGACCAACCCATACGCGGAAGCGTTGGCAATGCTAGAGAAAGGGGAAAACTAATGGCAGATATCACAATCACACAAAAGATCACGATCGAACTTGACGGGAAAAGCCCATTTGAATATGTCGTGATGAAACAGGGCGACAAGGGTTCACGAATTCTGGCCGTCTCATTATTACAAAACAAACAACCGTATGAAATCCCGACGGGTTGCACCGCACGGATTAAATACTATAAGCCGGACGGAAACCCGGTATTGAATGACTGCACCCTGTCAGGGAATGAAATTCTTGTAACATATACGGAACAGATGTTAGCGGCTGCAGGCGTCGGAAAAGGCGAAATTGTTCTGTTAAAAAATGGAAAGGAATTGAAGTCAGCGACTTACTACACGAAAATTGTAGAAACCGTATACAAGACAGACGGGTTCGTGAGTGACAAAGAATTTCTTTCTATGGGAACAATTTTTAACGATATGGATCAGGCAGCGCAGGCAGCGACGGCAAACGCAAAGATCGCGGAAACCGCCGCCGCAAATGCAAATCAGGCGGCCAACAGCGCAAACGGCGCAGCAAGCGCGGCTAACAGCGCAGCCGAAAAAGCCACATCAGCAGCAACAAAAGCAACAAAAGCAGCAACAACGGCGGCGGGGAATGCAAATAGCGCAGTTACAAAAGCAAATGAAGCGACAACGGCAGCGAATACAGCAGCACAGAAAGCAACAGAGCAGACAACGGCAGCAAAAGCGGCGACAGAAGCGGCGCAGAAGGTAGCGGACAACGTAAGCGGAATTATTGACGAAAAGATTCTGGAAGCCTTTTTCGGCTCTATGAGGAATGGAAAGATATATCAGACAGAATTATATTTGTCAGTAACAAATCCGACGTCGGACGGAACGAAAACGCTTGCAAATGCCGGGAAAGTATGCGAACCGTCAACTGATACGGTAGAAGGACAGGACGACTACGAAGGTATCGGGATCTTTACATGGTTTAACTGCAACTACGTAACGAACGAATACGGCCGGAAGGTCCCGACGGCGGTTGAAGGTTGGGGAAATGACTTCAAGAATGACGGTTCGGTAGATGTCGGCGTAATTGCTATGACGCCATACTGGAACGTGGAAGAAAAAGACGGGAAGCAGATCTGGACGTTGTCAGATACGCCGAACGATGAATACGGGCTTGTGGGTTGGGAAACCGCAAAGAAAGAAGACGGAAACTTCGCCCCGTATGTCGTACATAGTAAATATGTAAGCGGAATCGGAACAGACGGACTTTTGCGATCCTTTAAAAATTCCAAACCAGAAAGAAATCAGTGCTACAACAACATGATTACAAACTACCAGAAGAAAGGAAAAGGCTACTGGGGCGGCGGAAAAGAAAGAAACCTATATAGAATCCTATATCAGATTATCAAGTATGCAACAAAGAATGAACAGACTATTTTTCGGGGAACGACAAACTATAACTTCCAGTATGCGGCAGCAGTACAGAGAGACACGAAAGAAACCTATTTTCCGGTAACAAATGCACAGGCGGCAAATGTTATTGTCGGCGCGTATGTATCGGTCGGCTATGGTTCGGTAAGCGGATCAAACGTAAATAACGATCGCGGCGTCGGTACGATTCACAAATACGCGGACGACGTAAAGGTATTGAGAATCGAAGATTTGGACGAAAACAACAAAGCGGTATATCTGGACGTGAAAGAAGGGTTCACGACAACACCGGTCGCGATCAGCGACACAGTAAACGCACCGATCACAATGTCTTCTATGCACTGGTGGAGCGGATCAACAGATCAGGTTATCGGAAAACACGACGGATCGTTGAGGTCGAACACAGACGGCAAACACCCGTATAGAGTTATGGGTATCGAAGATGCGGTCGGCGGATATATCGTATATGCAGATTCCGTGATGGTATTCAAAGAAGATTATAGCAAAGACGTATATATCGCCCGCCGGGGGACAAAACACGTCACAGACGAAGCAACAATCAAAAGCACATATAAACTGATTGGCAACATTCCGGCAAACGACGGCGCGGATTTCTGGATCGGAGATATCGGAGTAGATACGGAAACTTGCGCATGGTTTGTGAAGGCAGTCGGCAGCAGTGATCGGCAAGGTTGGGGCGATCGTTGCTATGCAGGCGGAAAGAACACATCAGGAACAAGAGAAGACCTTGGACGCGGTAATCTCTGGAATGGCGCGTATGGCGGCCCCGTTTTCGTTTATTGCTGGAACTGGCTTGACGGGACGGGCTGGTTCTACCTTGGCTGCGATTGATAATGTAGATATAACAGATAGAAAATTGATTCAAAAGGCGGTGCATAAATGTTTAAGAAATAAATATAAAAGAAATGACGTTCTGGAAATGTTTTCGGAATATTCCGGGCTTCCAAAAGATTTTATCAAGGGAGCGTTTGAAGAATTCGGAATCAAAGCGTTACGACCGTTCGCTGAAACAGCAGTGGACGGCATACGCGAAGAACTGATCCAGAACAAAATAAAATTCAAGCCGATATGGTACAAAGAAAAGATCGACGCTTCCAGTCAGAAGGTGCGCCGGATCGGGATTCAAAATATCAAACAACAGATTTACGATTATATCGCCGTGGAAGCAATGAAAGATTTTCTGAAAAGAATCGGCGAATATCAATGCGCGGCACTGAAACACAAAGGGCAGTCATACGGGATCAAAGCGATCAAGAAATGGTTACGAAATAAGAATATCAGATACGCCGGGCAATGTGATATAAAGAAATGCTATCCATCGATCGATCGGGAAAAGGTCATGGAGTTTTTAAGAAAATATATTAAAAACGAACCGTTATTAAACCTGATCGCGCTTCTGATCGGAACATTCGAAACAGGATTAAGCATTGGATCGTATTTAAGTCAGTACCTTTGCAACGTCTTTTTATCGCAGATATACCACGAAATAGCCGAAAGAATGTACAGGATCAGGAAGAAAAGAAACGGAATCATGGAACGAATAAAACTGGTATTGCATCAACTTTTCTATATGGATGATATCTTGATTCTTGGAACAAATGCGAAAGACATTCACAAAGCTATGAAGCTAATCACGCAAAAGGCGGAAGAACTGGGACTGAAAATAAAAGACAACTGGATCGTATTTACAACCGTAATGAAACGGAAAGACGACGGTCATTTCATCGACATTATGGGTGTAAGAATATACAGACACCACATCACGATCAGACGACGCGTATTCTTACGGGTACGCAGGACGTATAAAAAGGCGCAAGCGCTTATAAAACAAAAGAAAAAGATCCCGTTATGGCTTGCTAGAAAATGCGTGTCATATAAAGGGATTCTGGATCACACGAACAGTCAGAAAATCAAAAAGAAGTATCAGACGGCACAAACAATAAAAGTATGTAAAGGAGTAGTTTCACATGAAAGCAAGATTCGACAAAAAGCAGAACAAAGTTACCGTGAAGCAGCTTAACGGTAAAGATTATATTTTCTTATGCCTGAACGGTAAAGCGGTTAAAGAAACACCGGAAGGACAGGAAGAAGAACAGACATTTTACGAATACGACTACACGGAAATAGTGGAAGAAACGGGCGTAATAGATCTTAACGACGTAAAGAAAAACCCGGAACAGTACGCATCATACAAACCGAAGCAGGAGAAAAAACCGGAAGAAAAAATCGCAGCACTGGAAGAGAAAGTGGAAACACAGGCGTTACTATTGCAATACTTGGCAGAAATGACAGACGTATATATTCCATAATGAGAAAGGAGCAGGATATGTATAACATTCTCTTAAAAATGAAAACAAAATTTGAACAGGAACAGTGGTTTAAAATGGTCGATCAGGCGAAGGAACGCGGAAAACTGACGGATGAAGAATACAAAAAACTGACAGAAACAGAATAAAAGGAAAACAGGTCAGAAATGACCGCATAAAAGAAATAAAATCATAAAAGAAAGGCGGGTGGAAGGAGTGAAAAAATGAATGAATGGAGCGTTATAGTTATGCTAATCACGTTAGGCGGCGGAATTATCGCGCTTGTACGTCCAATCGTGACACTGACAAAAGCGATCACAGAATTAACAGTTACCTGCAAGAATTTAGACGGACAGTTCGCAGCCATGCAGAATAAAAACACAGAGAGCCATAGGAGAATCTGGGAGCATAACGACGAACAGGACAAAATACTAAACGACCATGAAGCAAGGATCAAGAGCATAGAGCATGGAGAAAGGAGAAATACACATGAAAGTGAGTAAAGGCACTATCGCAAGAACCGCGATTCTGGTTTTAACCATAATTAACAGCGGACTTGCAATTTTCGGGAAAAGCCCGTTACCAATCAGCGACGAAACCGTGACACAGGTTGTATCGTTTGGATTTTCCACTGCAGCCGCACTGGTTGCATGGTGGAAGAACAACAGCTTCACAGTTCCCGCACTGAAAGCGGACGCAATGATGAAAGAAACGCGCGTATATGAGCGGAAAGGACGAAAATAATATGAGCATGAATGGAATTGACGTCAGCGGGTGGCAGAAAGGCATTGATCTTTCAAAAGTTCCTGCCGATTTTGTAATTATCAAAGCAACACAGGGGACAAGTTTTATAAATTCTGATTGCGACCGAGCATATCAGCAGGCGAAAGCTGCCGGCCGATTACTTGGCGTATATCATTATTTTTCCGGCGGCGATCCGGCTAAAGAAGCAGAACATTTCGTAAACAACATTAAAGGGTATATAGGCGACGCTATTCTGGTTCTTGACTGGGAAGGAGAGCAGAACGCGAAATTTTCTCAGGGGCCGGCAGTCGCAAAGCCGTTTCTTGACAAAGTGAGAGATCTCACAGGCGTAAAGCCATTGATCTATATGTCGAAAAGCGTATGTCGTCAGCACAACTGGGCGGCGGTAGCTGCCGAATATGGTTTATGGGTTGCACAGTACGCAAACAACAACACGACAGGCTATCAGACGAACCCATGGACAGACGCAAAAGGCTTCGGAGCATGGGGTGCGCCCGCGATCTTTCAGTATTCTTCCCATGGTCGCCTATCTGGCTACAATGGAAATCTGGATATCAATATCGCATACATGGACGCGGCAGCATGGAAAGCATACGCAAAAGGTAAACTGGTAATTCAGACACCGGAAGCAAACGCGCCGAACGGAACTACTCTCGATCTGGTTTACGGAGTAATGAACGGAAGGTACGGAAACGGCGATGCAAGAAAAGCGGCTTTAGGTTCACGATACAATGAAGTACAAAGTGAAATCAACCATATTCAGGAAGCGTCAGCGGCAACACTGGCAGCCGAAACGAAGGCGGGTAGATACGGAAATGGCGACGTGAGAAAAGCCGTATTAGGCGGCAAATACGACGCCGTACAGAAGATCATTAACGGGCAAAGCACGGGAAGCGGATCTGGCGCAGTGTACTACACGGTAAAGAGTGGCGACACCTTGTCAGGAATCGCGGCGAAGTATGGCACTACATACCAGAAGATCGCACAACTTAGCGGAATCAGCAACCCGAACAAAATATACGTCGGGCAGAAAATCCGTGTAAAATAATGTAACTTAATAACTAAATGCCTCATACCTCCAAAAATAAAATATATCACTGGGAAAAGTCATGCGAAAGCGTGACTTTTTCTCATTGAAAAATCAAATGGCATCAGATATAATATAGAAGCATATATATAAGAATAGAAAGAGGAAATCTAACCATGAACGAAAATAATTTATTTAAAGAAGAATTGATAAACACTGTAGATTTGGAAGCAGCACCACCAACAGAAGAACCGGAACGACAGTATTATTTCATAGCGAAAGCCCGTAAGCACGTGAAAGAATTATCGGAAAAACTGGGGCGTCCACTTTTCGCGCATGTCACAACCTTTGGTTGTCAGATGAATGCAAGGGATTCAGAAAAACTTGTCGGTGTGCTCGAACAGATTGGATATGTGGAGGAACCTGATGAAGACAAAGCGGATTTTGTCATTTACAATACATGTACAGTACGTGAAAATGCAAATATGCGTGTTTACGGACGTCTTGGTCAGCTGAAACATGTCAAAAAATCCAATCCACACATGATGATCGGACTTTGCGGATGCATGATGCAAGAACCGGAAGTTGTAGAAAAATTAAAGAAAAGTTATCGCTTTGTAGATTTGATTTTCGGAACACATAATATTTATAAATTTGCAGAACTTATTGCCACTCGTTTCGAGTCAGAGAGAATGGTCATTGATATCTGGAAAGACACAGATAAGATCGTAGAAGATCTTCCAAGTGAGCGCAAGTTTTCGTTCAAATCCGGAGGCTATATCATGTTTGGATGTAATAATTTCTGCAGCTATTGTATCGTTCCATATGTCCGCGGACGTGAGCGGAGCCGAAATCCAAAAGATATTATCCGGGAGATTGAAACACTTGTTGCCGACGGTGTTGTGGAAGTGATGCTGCTTGGACAGAATGTCAATTCTTATGGGAAAAATTTGGCTGAGCCGATGACTTTTGCAGAGCTTTTACAGGAAATTGAAAAAATTGAAGGGTTGGAACGAATTCGTTTCATGACCTCCCATCCAAAAGATTTATCCGATGAATTGATTGAGGTGATGCGTCACTCTAAGAAGATCTGTAAACATCTGCACCTTCCGGTTCAGTCAGGAAGTACTGAGATTCTGAAAAAGATGAATCGGCATTATACAAAAGAGCAGTATTTGGAGTTGGTACGCAAAATTAAAGAAGCAGTGCCGGATATTTCGCTGACAACTGATATCATTGTCGGATTCCCAGGCGAGACAGAGGAAGATTTTCTGGAGACAATGGATGTCGTGAAAAAGGTTCGCTATGACAGTGCATTTACATTCATCTACTCTAAACGGACCGGAACACCTGCTGCTATTATGGAGAATCAGATATCTGACGATGTTGTGAAAAATCGTTTTGACCGTCTGTTAAAAGAAGTTCAGGAGATTTCCGCAGAGGTGTGCAGTGTACACGCAGGAACTACACAGCCTGTTTTGGTAGAATCCATGAACGATCATGACGACTCACTTGTGACAGGTCGTCTGAGCAATAACATCTTGGTTCATTTTAAGGGAGATGAAAGTCTTATCGGGAAAATTGTTGATGTGAACCTGAAGGAATGTAAAGGATTTTATTATCTTGGAGAAATGAAATAACTTCCAACTATAATTTTTGAAAAAGCGTCCAAACTATGTAATATGGAAATTACATGGGAAGGACGTTTTTTAATGAAAAAACTCAGTGAATATTTATTTTTATGGACGCTTGGAGGGACCCTTTACTACACGTTTGAGATGATTTTTCGCGGTTTTTCGCATTGGTCTATGTTTTTGCTTGGAGGATTTTGTCTGTTGTTTTTTGGAGTACAGGGGATGGCAGTAAAATGGAGTGATCCACTTTGGATGCAGGTACTTCGGTGCACGATATTCGTGACTGCCGGAGAGTTTATCACAGGAATAATCGTCAATAAATGGTTGGGCTGGGCTGTCTGGGATTACAGTGATCAGCCATTTCAGCTGTTCGGTCAAATCTGTCTTCCGTTTACAATTATTTTCTCCGGGCTGTGCGCACTTGGGATTTTTTTGAGCGGTTATCTGCTGTATTGGATTTATGGAGAGGAGAAACCGAAATATCATGTGCTCTAGAAAAGCATTGAAACGAATTGTTTTGGAATTGAGATAAGGTTTTTGGTACAGCAGTAATGATTGTATGTAGGAGACTGCTTTTTTCATTGAAAAGATTGCTAAAGTTTGTTATCATTGTTGATGTAATTTAAATAGGAAGATTTACTAATAGAAAAACAATGTTAAGGGGAAAATATGAGTAGTAGTACATTAACTCCAATGATGCAGCAATATATGGAGACAAAAGAACAGTACAAAGACTGCATCTTATTTTATAGATTAGGTGATTTTTATGAAATGTTCTTTGATGATGCGCTTACCGTCACCAAAGAACTGGACATTACATTAACCGGAAAAAACTGTGGACTTGAGGAACGGGCACCGATGTGCGGCGTTCCTTATCATGCTGTAGAGGGATATCTCACAAGATTAGTACAAAAGGGATATAAAGTTGCAATCTGTGAGCAGGTGGAAGATCCAAAGCTTGCAAAAGGTATCGTAAAGCGTGAAGTGGTTCGTATTGTGACTCCTGGGACGAATATTAACACACAGGCGTTGGATGAGACAAAAAATAATTATATTATGTGTATTGTTTACATTGCCGACCGCTATGGACTTTCGGTAGCAGATGTCTCCACCGGAGATTATTTTGTGACAGAACTCGACAGCGGGAGAAAGCTTTTAGATGAGATTGCAAAGTTTTCTCCATCTGAAATCATCTGTAATGAATCACTTTATATGAGCGGACTAGATCTTGAGGATCTGAAAAATCGGCTTGGAATCACGATTTATTCATTAGATGCATGGTATTTTGATGATGGGATGTGTACAAAAGTATTAAAAGACCACTTTAAAGTATCTTCGTTGGAAGGACTTGGACTGACAGATTATAACTGTGGTTTGATCGCTGCCGGTGCACTGCTTCAATATCTGTATGAGACGCAGAAGACTTCACTTGCACATCTGACAGGCATCATCAGCTACACAACCGGAAAATACATGCTCCTTGACAGCTCCTCCAGACGAAATCTGGAGCTGTGTGAGACTTTGCGCGAAAAGCAAAAAAGAGGATCTTTGTTATGGGTGCTTGATAAGACGAAGACTGCAATGGGAGCCAGAACACTTAGAAGTTTTGTGGAGCAACCACTTATTCATAGAGAAGAGGTCATAAAGCGACTAGATGCAGTAGGTGAGCTAAAAGATGATGCGATTTCCAGAGAAGAGATCCGGGAATATTTAACACCGGTATATGACTTGGAACGTCTGATCAGCAAGATCAGTTACCAGTCAGCAAATCCAAGAGATTTGATTGCATTTAAAAGTTCTTTGGAGATGCTTCCGCATATCAAATATATTTTGGGAGATATGAAGACTCCACTTTTGCAAGAATTATATGAAGAGCTGGATACACTTGAAGAGTTGTGCCAGTTAATTCAGCATGCAATCTGCGAGGAACCGCCGCTTGCAATGAAAGAGGGCGGTATTATCAAAGAAGGCTATCACCCGGATGTAGATAAGCTTCGCAATGCAAAGACGGAAGGAAAGACCTGGCTTGCTGAGCTGGAAGCAGAAGAGCGGGAAAAGACAGGCATCAAAAATTTAAAAATCAAGTACAATAAAGTATTTGGCTATTATTTAGAGGTGACGAATTCCTACAAGGAACTTGTCCCGGATTACTATACAAGAAAACAGACACTCGCCAATGCAGAGCGTTATATCATTCCGAGATTGAAAGAATTGGAAGATACTATTTTAGGCGCAGAAGATAAGCTGTATGCGTTGGAATATGAACTGTATTGCAATGTTCGAGACACGATTGCAGATGAGGTCGTTCGAATTCAAAAGACAGCGAAGGCAATCGCGCAGATCGATGTGTTTGCATCATTGGCACTCGTCGCAGAACGCAACAACTATGTGCGTCCGAAGATTAACGAAAAGGGCGTCATCGACATAAAAAACGGACGTCATCCGGTTGTGGAGAAGATGATTCCAAATGATATGTTTATTGCAAACGACACCTATCTGGATGATAAAAAGAATCGTGTGTCCATTATTACAGGACCGAATATGGCAGGAAAGTCCACTTATATGCGTCAGACAGCGCTGATTGTTCTCATGGCACAGATCGGTTCTTTCGTGCCTGCGGAGACAGCGAATATCGGAATTGTAGATCGTATTTTTACCCGTGTGGGAGCATCTGATGATCTTGCATCCGGACAGAGTACCTTTATGGTGGAGATGACAGAGGTTGCAAATATTTTGCGAAATGCCACAAGCAAAAGTCTCTTAATCTTAGATGAAATCGGACGTGGGACAAGTACTTTTGACGGTCTTAGTATTGCCTGGGCAGTTGTGGAACATATCAGTAACGGTAAACTGTTGGGGGCAAAGACACTTTTTGCAACACATTATCACGAACTGACAGAACTGGAAGGAAAGATTGACAGTGTGAATAACTATTGTATCGCCGTCAAAGAAAAAGGAGACGATATTGTTTTCCTGCGAAAAATTGTGAAAGGCGGAGCAGACAAAAGCTATGGAATTCAAGTTGCAAAGCTTGCCGGCGTGCCGGAATCTGTTATTGCACGGGCAAAAGAAATTGTAAGTGAACTAAGTGAGGCTGATATCACAACAAGAGTACGTGACATTTCCGTGCAGTCTGCGGATACGAAAAAGAAAATGAAAAAATACGATGAGGTGGATCTGGCACAGATGTCGCTGTTTGACACGGTAAAGGATGATGATGTCTTAAAAGAACTGGAAGAGCTTGATGTTGCACATCTGACTCCGATGGATGCACTGAATACGATTCATCGTCTGCAGAACAAGCTGAAGAACAGATGGTAATTGTGAAAAGAGGAAGCATTTATGGTAAATATTCAAGTTTTAGATCAAATTACAATCGATAAAATTGCAGCGGGAGAGGTAATTGAGCGTCCTGCTTCTATTATAAAAGAGTTGGTAGAAAACGCTATTGATGCAGGGGCAAGTGCGGTCACTGTGGAGATTAAAGAGGGTGGCATTTCTTTTATACGCATTACAGACAATGGATGCGGTATTCCAAAAGGAGAAGTTCCGCTTGCGTTTTTGCGTCATTCTACCAGCAAAATCCGCTCTGTAGACGATCTGAGCACGGTGGCTTCACTTGGATTCCGAGGAGAGGCGCTGTCAAGTATTGCTGCGATCGCACAGGTAGAACTGATTACAAAGACAAAAGATGAAGTTACCGGTACCCGTTATCGGATTGAGGGCGGCGCAGAAAAATCTATAGAAGACACGGGGGCACCGGGGGGAAAGACTTTTCTTGTACATCAGATTTTTTATAATACACCTGCAAGAAGAAAATTTTTAAAAACGCCGATGACGGAGGCAAGTCATGTCAGTGAACTGATGACAAGACTTGCATTGTCTCATCCGGAGGTATCTATACAATTCATCAACAATGGTCAGGAAAAACTGCACACTTCCGGAAACGGGAAATTAAAAGATATTATTTATCATGTATTTGGGCGGGATATTGCCAATAATCTATTGGAAACCAACGAAAGGATTGACGGAATACAGGTACAGGGATTCATCGGAAAACCGATCATCTCCCGCGGGAATCGAAATTACGAGAACTATTTTATCAACGGACGTTATGTCAAAAGCAACATCATTGCAAAGGCAATCGAAGATGCTTATAAAGATTTTACGATGCAGCACAAGTATCCGTTTACGGCGTTGCACTTTACAATGGACGGAACCGACTTGGATGTCAATGTGCATCCGACGAAGATGGAACTTCGTTTCAGCAATCAGCAGGGCGTGTACAATTTTATCTACAATGCTCTGAAGCAGACATTAAGTGAACCGGAACTGATTCCAAGAGTGGAGCTTCCTGAGGCAAAAGAAGTTCCTGTGAAAGCAGAAAAAATTGTCGAGCGAAAACAAGAACAACCAATGACGCCAGTCAGAGAAGAAAGAAAAACACCGGTTATAGAGGAAGAAAAAAATCTGGATTATTTTATGAAAAAAATGCGGGAGAGGGTAACAGCATACCATCAGCAAGTGACGAAAGTAAAACCAACTCCTGCGCCATCAGTCGTTCAAGAAAACGTGAACTATGAAGCTTTGCCTGCAAGCCAAGTGGCAGCTGTAAAACAACCGGTGCCTGAACAGCGGACAGTTGCAAAAGAACCAATGCCTGAACAGGCGGTTGCGCCAAGAGAGGAGAAGTCGGTTGTAACAGAAAAGCAGTTGGATTTCTTCGAGGAGAAGCTGCTTACAAAAAAAGCAGCACAGGAATACAAGATTATCGGACAGCTATTTGAGACTTACTGGCTTGTGGAGTTTCATGAACAGCTTTATATCATTGACCAACATGCAGCCCATGAACGCGTGTTGTATGAAAAGACGCTTCGCGGCATGAAAGACAGGGAGTTTACTTCTCAATATTTAAGCCCGCCTATCATCCTGAATCTTTCCATGCAGGAGGAAGAAGCGCTGAATACACATATGGATATTTTTACAAATATTGGATTTGAGATTGAGCCGTTTGGTGGAGATTCATACGCAATTCGAGCGGTTCCTGACAATCTGTTCAGCATTGCAAAAAGAGAATTGTTTACAGAGATGCTGGACCAGCTTGTCGACGGAATTCATTCGTCTCTTGCACCGGATATTGTTGCTGAAAAAGTTGCATCGATGTCCTGTAAGGCAGCAGTGAAAGGAAATTCCCGTCTATCTGCCGCTGAGGTAGAAACTTTGATCGGCGAACTTTTGGAGCTTGAAAATCCATATCACTGTCCGCATGGAAGACCGACGATTATCGCCATGACAAAACGAGAACTGGAAAAGAAATTCAAAAGAATTGTGTAGGGATAACTATGAAGAAACCAATTATTATTTTAACAGGACCGACGGCAGTCGGCAAAACAAAAGCGTCTATCGAGCTTGCAAAGAAAATCGGTGGGGAGATCATTTCAGCCGATTCCATGCAAGTTTACAAATATATGGACATCGGTTCCGCCAAGATCCGCTCAGAAGAGATGCAGGGAGTACCTCATTATTTGATTGATGAGCTAGAACCGGATGAAGAATTTCATGTAGTGCGTTTTCAGGAGATGGCAAAACAGGCAATGGAAAAGATTTACGCAAATGGACATATTCCAATTGTGGTAGGTGGAACCGGATTTTACATTCAGGCATTACTCTATGACATTGACTTTACAGAAAGCAATGAAGACTCTTCTTACCGAGAAGAATTAGAACGGCTTGCAAAAGAAAAAGGTGCCCAATATCTCCATGAAGAACTTCGAAAGGTGGATGAAAAATCTGCTGAAACGATTCATGCAAACAATGTAAAACGTGTTATTCGGGCATTGGAGTTTTTCAAGCAGACCGGACAGAAAATCTCCGAGCATAATGAGACAGAACGTACAAAGGAGTCACCTTATGATTTCTGCTACTTCGTTTTGACAGATGATCGAAAACTTTTGTATGACCGCATCAATCTGCGTGTGGATCAGATGGTGCAGGACGGATTATTGGAGGAAGTTCAGTCGTTAAAAGAACGGGGATATACAAAAGATATGGTCTCCATGCAAGGACTTGGTTATAAAGAGATTTTGGACTATCTTGACGGCGATTGCACGCTTGAGGAAACAATCTATATTTTAAAACGAGACACACGGCATTTTGCAAAGAGGCAGCTCACTTGGTTTCGAAGAGAACGTGATGTGATCTGGATCGATAAAAGTCAATATGATCATAATGAAGCCAAAGTCGTAGATATGATGATTACGAAAATACAAGAAAGGATACCTTATATATGTTTGAAATGACAGAGATGTATAGAGAGCTTGGAATCTCAGAAAAAGTATATCAGTTTGGAAAAGAAATAGAAAAGTCACTGGAAGATCGTTTTGATCAAATTGACAAGGTGACAGAATTTAATCAATTGAAAGTGATTCGCGCGATGCAGGAAAGTCGTGTCAATGAAGCCTGCTTTAATTATGCAAGCGGATACGGATACAATGATCAGGGACGTGACACGCTGGAAGAAGTTTATGCAAAAACATTTCACACAGAATCTGCTTTGGTACGTCCGCAGATTACCTGTGGGACACATGCACTTGCACTTGCACTGAGCGCCAATCTAAGACCGGGAGATGAATTGCTCTCTCCGGTTGGAAAACCGTATGACACACTGGAGGAAGTAATTGGGATTCGCAAATCAAAGGGTTCTCTTTCGGAATATGGAATCACATACCGACAGGTAGATCTGTTAGCGGATGGCACATTTGACTATGAAAATATCAAAAAAGCAATTCATGAGAAGACAAAACTGATCACAATTCAGAGATCGAAAGGATATCAGACACGTCCAAGCTTTTCCGTTGCACAGATTGGACAATTGATCTCATTTGTGAAGAAGATTAAACCAGATGTAATCTGTATGGTCGACAACTGTTATGGAGAGTTTGTGGAGACAATCGAGCCAAGTGATGTGGGGGCAGATTTGATTGTCGGATCACTTATCAAAAATCCAGGTGGCGGACTGGCGCCGATTGGCGGTTACATAGCCGGTAAAGAGGAATACATTGAAAACTGTGCTTATCGTTTGACGTCGCCGGGACTTGGAAAAGAAGTAGGGGCTTCACTTGGGGTGATGCAGTCTTTTTATCAGGGCTTTTTCCTTGCACCAACGGTTGTCGGAAGCGCATTAAAAGGCGCCATTTTTGCGGCAAACATCTACGAAAAACTTGGCTTTTCTGTGATTCCAAACAGCACAGAAAGCAGGCATGACATTATACAGGCAGTGGAACTTGGCACACCGGAAGGTGTTATCGCATTCTGTCAGGGAATTCAGGCTGCCGCACCGGTTGACAGCTATGTATCACCGGAACCTTGGGCAATGCCTGGATATGACAGTGATGTGATCATGGCTGCCGGAGCATTTGTACAAGGTTCATCTATTGAACTAAGTGCCGACGGACCGATCAAACCTCCATATGCAGTTTATTTTCAGGGAGGACTTACCTGGCCGCACGCAAAACTTGGGATTCTCATGTCTTTGGAACATTTAGTGAGAAAAGGAATCGTACAGTTATGAAAAAAAGACATGTAATCATCGTAGGCGGAGGAGCTTCCGGAATGGTCGCTGCAATTTCGGCCGCAAGAGAAGGCGCGAAGGTGACAATTATAGAACATCAGAATAAACTCGGAAAAAAAATCTTATCTACCGGAAACGGAAAATGTAATTTGACCAATGAGTATATGGTAGCAGAATGTTTCCGCGGTGAAGATCTCTCGATTGTCGATACTGTGTTAAAGAAATTTGGCTATAAAGAGACAGTTTCCTTTTTTGAGTCGTTAGGTGTTCTCACAAAAAGCAGACAGGGGTATATCTACCCTGTTTCAGAACAGGCATCCGCAGTGTTGGATGTCCTTGTGATGGAATTGGAAAAACTTTCAGTCGATGTTATTCTAAATGAGCATGTAACTTCCGTTTCACAAAAAAAAGAGCAATTTACAGTTGTGGCGGGAAACAAAAAATATTGTGCGGATGCGGTAATTTTGGCGACAGGTGGTAAGGCAGCCGCAGTATTGGGGTCTGACGGAAGTGGCTATGCATTGGCAAAACAATTTGGTCATACGATTTCTCCGGTTGTCCCTGCACTTGTACAACTTCGCGGGAAAGGCACCTATTTTAAACAGGTGGCGGGCGTTCGCACAAATGCGAAGGTATCCGTGCTGGTCGACGGAGATTGTCAGGCTGCTGACACAGGAGAGCTTCAGCTTACAAACTACGGTATTTCCGGCATTCCTGTTTTTCAGATCAGCAGATTTGCAGCAAAGGCGCTCAAAGAGAAGAAGTTGGTAGAAGCAGAGATTGATTTTTTCCCTGAGGCTGATGACAACGAGTTTTGCATATTGATGGAAGAACGAAAACGACAACATGCTGATAGAACGGCAGAGGATTTCTTTGTAGGGATATTTAATCGTAAGCTAAGCGAGTTGTTTTTAAAGCAGGCATATATCCCATTGCATATAAAAGCTTCCGAAATCCGATCTGATAAATGGGAAAAATTGTTTTCTCTGTGTAAGCATTTTCAGGTGGAGATCGAGGAGACAAATCCTTTTGAACAGGCACAGGTTTGTGCCGGTGGAGTACGCACAGATATGATAAATCCGGCTACGATGGAGTCTGTTCTTGTGAAAGACTTATATATCACAGGAGAACTGATGGATATTGACGGAATCTGCGGAGGATATAATTTACAATGGGCGTGGGCAACTGGTTTTCTTGCCGGGAAGCACGCGGCGAAAGGAATGGAAAGATGATTCGAATCAATCAGATAAAACTGACTCCAGATAAGGGCAAAGAGGAGTTGGTTCAAAAGGCAACAAAAATACTTCGTATTTCTGAAAAAGAGGTACTATCTTTAAAAATTCGCAAACAGTCCATTGATGCCCGAAAGAAACCCAATATTATGTATGTCTACACCGTGGATGTGGAGGTTTCAAATGAGCAAAAGATTATGAGACGTCAAAAAGGAAATCAGGTGGCCCTCATCCACGAGACCCCTTATGACTTTCCAAATTCCGGTACCAAGAAGATGGAACACCGACCGGTGGTCATCGGAAGCGGACCGGCAGGATTATTTTGCGCATATTTGCTTGCCGAGCATGGATATCGTCCGGTTGTATATGAACGTGGCGCTTCTGTAGAGGAACGAAAAAAAGATGTGGAACGATTTTGGAACGAACAGATTCTAAATCCGAACTCCAATGTACAGTTCGGAGAGGGCGGTGCAGGAACATTTTCAGATGGAAAACTAAATACACTTGTCAAAGATCCAGTTGGAAGGAACCGGAAAGTGCTGGAAATCTTTGTGGAAAACGGTGCGCCAAAGGACATCCTGTACAGTCATAAACCACATATTGGAACCGATCTTTTGATTACAGTTGTAAAAAATATGAGACAGCGGATTTTAGATTGGGGCGGTGAAGTACATTTTCACAGTCAGATGACGGATATTCATGTGGAAGACGGAAAGCTTACGGCAATCACGGTGACAACTGATGCTGAAAGTATCCGCTGCCCGGCAGAGATACTTGTACTGGCAATCGGGCACAGCGCCAGAGACACTTTTTCCATGCTCTATGAAAGACAGATTCCGATGATCGCTAAATCATTCGCAGTAGGTGTCAGAGTTGAGCATGACCAGGAAATGATAAATTGTGCTCAGTATGGTGAAAATGTACCTTACGATCTCCCTGCCGCTCCATATAAAGTGGCAGCAAATTTGGAAAATGGAAGAGGTGTTTATTCGTTCTGCATGTGTCCGGGAGGATATGTCGTCAATGCTTCCTCTGAGGAAGGTCGGCTCGCCGTAAATGGAATGAGTTATCATGCGCGGGATGGGAAAAATGCAAATAGTGCGATCATTGTGACAGTAACACCTAAAGATTATGGTTCGGAGCATCCACTGGCTGGCGTTAGATTTCAGCAATTGCTGGAAGAACGGGCGTATCAGGTGGGAAAAGGAGCGGTCCCGGTACAGTGCTTTGGAGATTTTTGTGAGAATAAAGTTACAGAGCATTTCGGAAAAATTGAACCTCAGATAAAGGGAGCGTACACGTTTGCGAATGTTCGTGCAATTTTTCCAAAAGAAATTGGTGATTCTATTGAAGAAGGAATAAAAGTGTTCGACAGACAAATACATGGTTTTGCAAAAGATGACACGGTGTTATCTGGCGTGGAGAGCCGTACATCTTCTCCTGTTCGAATTCCTAGAAATCAGGAACTTCACCTTGAAAATCTGCGGATTTACCCGTGTGGAGAAGGTGCAGGATATGCAGGCGGAATCACTTCGGCAGCGATGGATGGAATAAAAGTGGCTGAAATGATCGCAAAGGAATTTACATTTTTCGACTGATTCGTCACAATTTATTCAGAAAAATTTAATGTGTTAACTATGTACACCAATTTTAAATTGTGGTAAAATAAGTAAAGTTTGTGGAGTAAGAAACGAGGTGGAGTACAAATGAAGAGGGCAGGAGGGAAGAATTCCTGGGCGTTATTTCTCTTAATGTTGGCAGGGATTGTTCTTGGCGGGTTTATAGGAACGCTTACAGCAGATATGCCTGGATTTGCCTGGTTGAACTATGGGCAGTCTTTTGGATTTGATAACCCAATTGTGTTAAATCTCGGTATATTGGTTATTACATTCGCATTAAATATCAAAATAACAATCGCAAGCATTATTGGACTTGTTATATCTGCAATTATTTATCGCTTCTTATAGCAATGCTATCGTGTCAAAGAGTCTGTACAAGAGAATGAATCAAACATGCACAATCAAAGAAATGTTGGAAGATGAGCGGCCGTATGAAAAGTGTCTCCGCTATGGAGTCGAGAACTTGTCAAACGCAGAGCTGCTCGCGGTTCTTTTGAGAACTGGGACAAGAGGTACAAACTCTTTGGAGATGGCGCGTAATATTTTACGCACATCGGAGCAGGAAGAGGACAATATTTTGGCAGTGCACCAGCTTACAATGGAAAAGCTGAAGGCAATCAAAGGAATCGGAACAGTAAAAGCAACTCAGATTTTATGCCTCTCGGAATTGGCAAAGCGTCTTTCGAAGGCCAGTGTAAAAGAAAGTCTGATTTTTACGTCTCCGTCTACAATCGCAGATTATTATATGGAAGATCTGCGTCATCGGAAGCAGGAACACATGAAACTTCTGATGCTGAATACGAAATCAAAACTCATTGGTGAGACTGATATTTCAAAAGGAACAGTTAACGCTTCTTTAGTCTCTCCAAGAGAATTATTTATAGAAGCTCTTGAGAAAAATGCAGTTTCCATTATACTGATGCACAATCACCCAAGCGGTGATCCGACACCAAGTAAAAATGATATACTGCTGACTAAAAGAGTGACAGATGCAGGTAATCTGATTGGAATTGAATTATTAGATCACATTATTATTGGCAATAATTGTTATATCAGCTTTGCTGAACAGAGGCTTTTATGACAATCGAAAGGATATACAATGTTTGGAAATATATATGGACTGGATCTTGGCACTTATGAGATCAAAGTTTATGATAAAAAAAAGAATGCCATATGGCGAGAAAAAAATACAATTGCTATTGCAAATGAAGATGAGATTTTTTCTGTGGGTGACGAGGCATATGAGATGTTTGAAAAAGCGCCTGACAATATAGAAGTCGTCTTTCCGATGAAAGAAGGCGTGATTTCTCACTTTTATGATATGCAGTACTTATTGAACAATCTGCTGAAAAAGGAACGCCATTTTGCACGTGGCTCAAAATATATAGTAGCCGTTCCGACTGATGTGACGGAAGTTGAAAAAAAGGCATTCTTTGATTTGGTTGTACATTCTACTGCAAAGGCAAAAGAAGTCAATGTTGTAGAGCGGGCAGTCGCAGATGCGATCGGGATTGGGCTGGATATTCAGAATTCTCCTGGAATATTGGTGAGACAACAGAGCTGTCCGTCCTCGCATCAGGCGGTATGGTCTTGAATAAATTAGTAAAGACCGGAGGTGCTATGCTTGACAATGCAATCAGCAGCCTTGTACGTCATACTACAGATTTTTTGATCGGACGACTGACTGCGGAAAAATTACGGCAGCATTTTGATGTCTTCGATGAAAAGACGGACACTTCCATGGAGGTTGCCGGCAGGGATTTGATTACCGGTGTTCCACAGCAGAAAGAGATTTCCGTCAATCTTGTAAGAGCGGCGGTTAAAGAGCCTTTGGCTGCCTGTATTCGAGAGATTGACCTCCTATTGGAACGAACACCGCCTGAAGTCCGAAAATCAATTGAGATGAACGGGATTTATGTTACAGGCGGGCTCGCTCATATGAAAGGACTTGCCGAATACATAGAAGGAAGAACCGGTATTAAAGCACAAGCTGTCAAGAATCCTGATGTTTGTGTGGTGGAAGGTCTCAAACAGATCATTCAATCAAAAGAATTGAGAAAATTGACATTTTCAATGTTAGATGAAAATTATAGGTGGATGGGATAATATGAAAACAAAAAATCAAACGACATTAGCAAGTAAATATTGGTTATTGATTCTTTCATTAATCTGTATCATTTTGATGGGACTGTCACTTGTGACAGATAAAGTGAATGGGCCGCTTCGGACAGTGGCAAATTACACGATTGTTCCGATGCAGAAAGGAATCAATAATATTGGATTGTGGATGAGCGATCTAACTCAAAATTTTGAAACATTAAAAGAAGTAAAAAGCAAAAATGAGAAACTGCAGAAAACTGTGGACGAATTAACGATTGAGAACAATCGTCTGCAGCAAGAGCGTTATGAATTAGAACGCCTTCAGGAACTTTATGCGCTTGACCAAAGTTATGCGGATTATAAAAAAGTCGGTGCACATGTCACCGCGAATGATTCCGGTAACTGGTTCAGTTCTTTTACCATTGATAAAGGAGAAAAAGATGGTATCAAAAAGGATATGAATGTCATGGCTGGAACCGGTCTTGTGGGAATTGTGACAGAAGTCGGACCGAATTGGGCACGTGTACGCTCGATCATAGATGATTCCAGCAATGTCAGCGCGCTGATTTTGTCGACTTCGGATAAATGTATTGTAAAAGGGGATTTAACGCTGATGAACGATGGGAAAATTCGTTTTGAACAGCTTGCAAATAATGGTTCCGAAATAAAAGAAGGAGAACAGGTTGTTACTTCACATATCAGCAGCAAATATCTGCAGGGAATTTTGATCGGGTATGTCAGTGAAATCACAACGGATGCAAACAACCTTACAAGATCGGGATATATTACACCTGCTGTTGACTTTCAACATTTACAGGAAGTACTTGTCATTACAACTACAAAAGAGGAGCTGCTGGAGAAAGAAGAATAGTAGAAAGGAGTACTGTTTTGAAAAGAAGAGTCATCACTGTTTTAATTATTGTTGTATGCTTTTTATTAGAGTGTACCGTTTTTCAAAAAATTGCATTTGCATCCATCACACCGAATCTTTTGATTGTAATCACATCAGCATTTGGATTCATGCGCGGTAAAAAGGAAGGTATGTTTGTCGGCTTTCTTTCCGGTCTGCTTGTCGATATATTCTTTAGTGAGCTGATTGGATTTTACGCTTTAGTTTTTATGCTGATTGGCTATGTAAATGGTTTCTTCAAGCGGATTTTTTACGCTGAGGATATTAAACTTCCATTGATTTTGATTGCGGCAAGTGACTTTATTTATGGACATATTGTGTGTATTTTCATGTTCATTATTCGAAGTCGGTTCAATTATCTATATTATTTGAACCATATCATTATGCCGGAATTAATATATACTATTTTAGTAACATTAATTTTATACCAGCTTATTTTGCATATTAACCAAAAATTAGAAGCAGAAGAAAAAAGGAGTGCAAGTAAATTTGTTTAATCGTCTAAAAGATTCTATTCTAGAAGTATTAAAGTCAAGATTATTTGTTTTGATTGTTGTTTTTTGTATTTTATCTGCAATTTTGATTCAGCGTGTATTCTATTTACAGATTGTAAAAGGGGAAGATTACCTGAACAACTACAAATTGAAGATTCAAAAGACAAAAACCATCCAAGGAACTAGAGGCGTTATATATGACCGCAACGGGGAGGTGCTTGCTACAAACAAGCTCGCTTATTCCGTACAGATTGAAGATAATGGTTCTTATGAAGATACCAAACAGAAAAATAAACTTATTAATAAAACAATCAATAGCGTCATTGATATGGTAGAAAAAAATGGAGATTCGATTGTAAATGATTTTGGAATTATTCTAAACTCTAATAATGAATATGAATTTCTTTACTCGGAAGGTACCAGAAGACTGCGTTTTCTTGCCGATATTTATGGATATACAACAATTGATAAGTTATCGGAAGATGAAAAAAATTCTACGCCGCAGGAAGTCATGGATTTTCTCTGTGCGAATAAGCGTGGAAAATCTTGGGGATTTGGTATTGATCAGGAAAAATACGAAGAAAAATATGGAAAATCCCGTGTCCTTCAGCTTGTGACAATCCGATATGGAATGCATTTAAACAGTTTCCAGAAGTATATTCCAACAACCATTGCTTCTGATGTCAGTGACCAGACAGTGGCGGTTATCATGGAAAATCTATCTGATCTTCAAGGAATCAGTATCGGAGAGGAATCTCTGAGAGAATATCCGGACAGTAAATATTTTTCATCCATTCTTGGATACACCGGAAAGATCTCTCAGGAAGAGTACGACGATCTGAGCGAAGAACAGCAGAAATCGTATTCTCTGACAGATATTGTAGGAAAATCAGGTATCGAGCAGACAATGGATGAATATCTGCAAGGTGAAAAAGGAAAAGAAACGGTATATGTCGACAGTGTGGGAAAAGTTATTGAAAGCAAGAAAGATAAGGAGCCGAAGGCAGGCAATAACCTTTATCTTTCTATCGATAAGAATCTGCAGATTACGGCGTACAATTTAATAGAGGAAAAGCTTGCAGGTATTATTTTGAAAAAAATGACGACGGCTCTTGATTATACCAGAGATCCAGAGGGAAATTCCGATATTATTATTCCGGTCGGTGATATCTATAATGCATTTTTTGCAAATGAGATTTTAGATATTGATCACTTTGCGACGAGTGAGGCACAGGCGACTGAGCAGGAGGTCTATGCTGCATACAGTCAAAGACTGGATACTGCCATTAATGAGATTATAACAGAGCTGCAATCTTCATCAGCAGAACCATATGAAGATCTGTCGAAAGAGATGCAGGCATATATGAATTATATTGAGGCGGATCTACTTACTTCCAAGACGGAAATTATTATGAAAGATAAAATTGATACGAACGATGAGACCTATAAAGCTTGGAAAACAGATGAATCAATCAGTTTGAAAGAGTACTTGAATTATGCCATTTCAAAGAACTGGATTGATACTTCTGTCATTCAGGATTACGTATCTTCCGACGAAAAATATTCAAATGCCGGAGAACTGTACCAGGGAATATTAACGTTTATCAATGACTATCTGAAAACAGACAGCAATTTTGAAAAACTTATTTACCAGTACATGATCAAAGATGGAACGCTTCGTGGAAGTCAGGTATGTATGCTGTTATATGAACAAAATGTACTTCCGCTTGATGAACAACAGGATCAATATAACAGACTTGCATCAGGATCAATATCGGCGTATGATTTCATTCGCAGCAAGATTGAAAGTCTGGAAATTACCCCAGGGCAGTTAGGTGTTGAACCGTCCACCGGATCATTTGTTATGACTGAAGTTGCGACAGGAAAAACACTTGCACTTGTCTCTTATCCGGGATATGACAACAATCGACTTGCCAATACAATGGATTCAGACTACTACAATAAATTGTATGTAGATCTTTCACAGCCGTTTTACAATAAAGCTACTCAAGAGACAACCGCACCTGGATCTACCTATAAGATGGTATCCTCAGCGGCGGGGCTTTCAGAAGGTATTATTACCGGAAGTACTACGATTGGATGTTATGGACCATATAAAAATATTACCCCTAGTCCGAAATGTTGGATTTATCCTGGAGGGCACGGCAACTTAACCGTAACCGGTGCGCTGGCACATTCATGTAACAACTTTTTCTTTGATGTCGGATATCGTCTTGGTTTATCATCTGAAGGAAATTACTCTTCGGATGTCGGAACTGACAAACTTGCGAAATACGCGGAGATGTTTGGTCTTGGAGAGACTTCCGGTCTTGAAATTCCAGAATCTGAACCTCGTGTCAGTGATGAGGATGCTGTCCGTTCTGCAATCGGACAGGGTACAAACCTCTTTACAACAAGCCAGCTTGCAAAATATGTGACAGCTATTGCAAATCGAGGTACCGTGTATGATCTTACACTTTTGAGTAAAATTGAAGATGTTGACGGTAATCTTGTCAAAGAGTTTGAGCCTACATTATATAAACAGATTGAGGAAAGTGAAATTAGCAGTAGTAGCTTTGATTTGATTGAAGAAGGTATGGAACAGATGGTAGAACGCGACAGCCGCTTTAAAAGCGTGCGGGATGGCGGAATCCAAATGGCAGGAAAGACCGGTACTGCACAGCATAGCAAAGCGCATGCGGACCACGTATTGTTTGTGGGATACGCACCAGCTGATGAACCGCAGATTGCAGTCAGTGCACGTATTGCATATGGATATAATTCTGGTTATCCTGCTGAGATCGGAAGAGATATGGTTAGAAAATATTTTAATCTGGCAGATGATGCCGATCTTGTAACCGGAACTGCTTCTTCACTTGGTTCAGAGATACGAGGAGATTAACCGGAAAATACGTTCAGAACCCTTTTTAAAGCACAAAAGAAAAATGTCAAACAGACCCGCAGATATAAAAAAGCATGTAGGAGGAATTTAAAATGGGTGAAGTTATTGTAGTTACATCAGGGAAGGGTGGCGTTGGAAAGACAACAACGACTGCCAATCTAGGAGCAGGGCTTGCAAAATTAGACAAAAAAGTTGTGGTGATTGATACGGATTTAGGACTTCGAAACTTAGATGTTGTCATGGGACTTGAAAATCGTATCGTATATAATCTGGTAGATGTCATTGAGGGAAATTGCCGTATGAAACAGGCGTTGATCAGGGACAAGCGATATGACAATCTCTATCTTCTGCCATCAGCGCAGACAAAAGATAAGTCTGCAATCTCTCCACAGCAGATGAAAAAACTGACGGAAGAATTAAAAGAAGAATATGATTACATACTTTTGGATTGTCCTGCCGGAATTGAACAAGGATTTCAAAATGCAATTGCAGGAGCAGATCACGCAGTCATTGTAACAACTCCGGAAGTATCAGCAATCCGTGATGCAGACCGCATTATCGGATTGCTGGAAAAAAATCAGATAAAAAAAATTGACCTGATCATCAATCGTATCCGAATGGATATGGTAAAAAGAGGAGATATGATGTCAGTAGAGGATGTTACTGAGATTTTAGCAGTCAATCTTTTGGGAGCAATTCCGGATGACGAACAGATTGTGATTGGAACAAATCAGGGAGAGCCTGTTATCGGACTTGACTCCATGGCAGGAAAAGCATATTTTAATATTTGTAAGCGGCTTTTAGGTGAAGAAGTTCCGTTCCTGAATTTAGATTCCAATACCGGTTTCTTCACCAAACTGACTCGTATTTTTCAGAAACATTAGGAGGTGCTGCAAAGATGGCCGTATTTGAAACAATCAAAAGAAAACCTTCTGTTTTAATTGCAAAAGACAGGCTGAAAGTATTACTTGTTTCAGACCGCGTAAACTGTACACCCGATGCATTAGAAAAAGTACAATTGGAATTGTATAAGACAATTTCAAAATACATGGAAGTAACTCCGGAGACGTTTGACGTTCAATTTACACGTTCAACAATATTTATTAAACTTACAGGAGAAGAATCGTGAAACTATCGAAACCCTATCATATAAAAGATTTTAAATTTTTATTAGTGTTGTCGGTGCTTGCACTTTCCATAATTGGCGTTTTAGCTGTCGGAAGTGCCGAGCCATCATCGCAGATGAAACAGATTATTGGTATCATAATGGGAATTATTGTTATGGTGATAATCTCTATGATTGATTAT